>Ga0209296_1000919_pt1 | contig 24208 bp, 31 predicted proteins | sample S_130206_EF_Meta_FD_187319 | JGI IMG/M metagenome (GOLD analysis project Ga0209296, IMG submission 187319) | Freshwater microbial communities from Lake Simoncouche, Canada to study carbon cycling - S_130206_EF_MetaG (SPAdes) (version 2) | ecosystem: Environmental > Aquatic > Freshwater > Lake ...
CTGAACATTCCTGCGGGATTGTTCTTCAACAAGGGACTGTATATTGTTTTGGCCGGTACATCAGCCGCATTTACAGTCGCATACGAATAACCCAAAAAACGTACTGGTGCGTTCACCAGGGATTCTATGGAATCAAAAATGTCAGAAGAAAACCTAGCGGTAGTTGACCCCGCGCCGGAACCGATTGCAACGGCTGTATCGGAACCCGAAGTTAATGCGCCGGAAGTAGCTGAAGAACAGCAATCTAAGACTTTCACACAGGAAGAATTGGACGCTGCAATCGGCAAACGCTTGGCAAGAGAGCAAAGGAAATGGGAACGGGAACAAGCGCAACGCGCTGCGGAAACGCAGACGTTAAGAGCCGCGCCGGTTCAGTCTGTTGATCAATTTGAAAGCACGGAGGCTTACGCCGACGCGCTGGCCTATCAAAAGGCCGAGCAGTTGATTGCACAGCGTGAAGCAGCAAAGCAACAATCGCAAGTTCTTGAAAGCTATCATGAACGGGAAGAAGAAGCACGGAGCAAGTACGAGGACTTTGAACAAGTCGCGTACAACCCCAAACTTCCAATCACCAACGTGATGGCAGAAGCGATCCAATCCTCGGATATTGGGCCTGAGTTGGCTTACCACCTCGGCACAAACCCCAAGGAAGCAGACCGCATTTCCAAACTGCCGCCACTCGCCCAGGCTAAAGAGATTGGACGGATTGAGGCCAAATTGGCCGCAGACCCGCCCGTGAAACGTACATCGTCAGCGCCAGCACCTATTTCGCCTGTCTCTGCCCGATCCACTGGATCACCGGCCTATGACACTACGGATCCACGGTCTATCAAGACCATGACCGATTCGCAGTGGATTGAAGCTGATAGGGCACGACAACGTAAGAAGTGGGAAGCGCAGGCTAACCGCTAATTTTTTTTAAGGACATTTTTCATGGCTAATAGCATCCTAACAATTGACATGATTACTCGGAAGGCGCTCGAAATCCTCGAGAACAACCTAGTACTCACCCGTAATGTGAACCGTCAGTACGACGACAGCTTTGCTGTTGAAGGTGCGAAGATCGGTTCCACTCTGCGTATTCGTCTGCCTGACCGCGCCTTGGTCACCGATGGCGCTGCTTTGACAGTGCAGGACGATAACGAGCAGTTTACAACCCTGACCGTTTCTACCCAAAAGCACATCGGCGTGAACTTTACGAGTGCTGAATTGACCATGCAATTGGACGATTTCGCAGAGCGCGTTCTCAAACCGCGTATCTCTCAGTTGGCCTCCAGCATTGATGCTGACGTTGCCAATGCTTACAAGACCATCGGCCAATCGGTTGGCACTCCTGGCACTACCCCGTCCACTTCTTTGGTGCTGTTGCAAGCCCAGCAGAAGCTGAACGAGTCTGCTGCTGTGATGTCGCCTCGCTACGCAACGGTTAACCCCGCTGCGAACGCTGGTCTGGTTGAAGGCATGAAAGGTCTGTTTAACCCCACCGACACTATCAGCAAGCAGTTCAAGAACGGCATGATGGGTACTGGCGTGTTGGGGTATGACGAGATCAATATGTCTCAGTCCATCAAGCAACACACCACCGGCACTCGCGCTGCTACCGGCAACACTACCGGCGCTGCTGTGACTTCGGAAGGTTCGTCTACCCTGACCCTGACCGTTGGTTCTGGTGAACTGATTGCTGTTGGTGATGTGTTTACGATTGCTGATTGCTACGCTGTGAACCCACAAACCCGTGAATCCACCGGTTCGTTGTTCCAGTTTGTGGCTTTGGCATCTTCGACCACCACCACTACCGCAACTGTGACCGTGGCTCCTATGTACTCCGCTGCTAGCGCACTGGCGACCATGCTGACTTTGCCTGCCACCAGCAAAGCCGTCGTGTTCATCGGCACTGCAAGCACTCAGTACCCACAGAACTTGATCTACCACAAGGACGCAATCACTTTTGCGACTGCTGACCTGTTGCTGCCCCAAGGCGTTGACATGGCTGCACGTTCCGTCCATAACGGGATCAGCTTGCGCGTTGTTCGTCAGTACGACATCAACAATGACCGCCTGCCTTGCCGTATTGACGTTTTGTATGGCTTCAGCACCATTCGTCCTCAGATGGCTTGCCGTCTGTGGGGCTAATCAACTCTTTCTAAAGGAAAATTATCATGGCTATTCCTAATTCTGGTGGTGGGTATCAATTCACCGACGGCAACACCAATGAAATTATCATGGGCGTTCAAGCAGCGCCTAACACGGCGACTGCTACGGCCACTTTGACCGTTGCACAAACCACTGGCGGTATTTTGGTTGGCAACCCGTCAACTACTGCGGCTACTTACACGCTCCCAACTGCTACGGCAATTGACGCGGTGTTTACCAACGCAAAAGTTAACAGCACGTTTGAACTGACCGTCATTAACTTGGGCACTTCAACTGGCCTAATTACGATGGCTGTTGGAACTGGCATCACTGCTGTTGGTAACTTGGTTGTTGCAATTACCGGCAGTGCGGCAGGTGTTGGCGGTGCAGGACAATTCTTGTTCCGCAAGACCGGCGATGCTGCGTACACTGTGTACCGTATTGCCTAAACCTAACGGGGGCTTCGGCCCCTGTTTTTAAGGAAACATCATGCCAAATACCCAAGCAGTAGGCGTTGCGTATAGCGACCCCGAATTTACTACCTGCTATGCAAGCCAAGAAATTGGCTACAGCGCAGCAGCACAAGGTGCGGTGACGCAAGCCACAAGCAAGTCCACGGGCGTGACGCTGAATAATAGTGCTGGCCGTATTACTATGAACAACGCAGCATTGGCTGGCAGCACCGCCGTTTCTTTCATTCTGACCAACAGCTCAATATCCATCAATGACACAATCATTGTGTGCGTCTCTAGTAACACTACTGGTAGCGCCGCTGGGGCTTACACCACTTACGTTTCGTATTTGGCTGCTGGTTCTGCGTTGATCACGTTGCGGAATTTGACTACGGCAACTTCGTACTCCGAAGCTGTCATTATCAATTTCTCCATCATCCACGGCGCAAGCTAAAAAGGAGGGGGCCACAAGCCCCCTTTCTCACCTATGGTCATATACCTAAAGCATCCCATCCACGGAGCCAAAGTGGCGACTATGGAACTTGAAGCAGTTGCCGATGAGAAAAACGGCTGGGTGAGATATACTTTGGACACGCCCGATTTTGAGTTGGCGGCTCCCGTAAACGTCCTGGAAGTAAAGCGGCGTAGAAAAGTTGAACTAGAAGGAGTCTAGCTATGGCGACCTATACAGCGGGTGACCAGATCAATAGGGCACTGCGGTTGCTTGGCGTCCTTGCTGAAGGCGAGACTCCTGCCGCGTCAGTATCGCAAGATTCACTGATGGCGCTCAATCAGATGATTGATTCATGGAACACCGAGCGTTTGGCGGTGTTCAGCACCCAAGATCAAATTTTCACTTGGCCCGCCGGTTTTATCAACCGCACACTTGGCCCAACAGGTGATTTTTCTGGCAATCGTCCCATTTTGTTGGATGACGCGACCTATTACCGCGACCCAGGCACTAATGTCAGCTTTGGCATAAAAATGATTAACCAACAGCAATACGACGGGATTGCTGTTAAGACGGTGACATCCACCTATCCGCAAGTGCTTTTTATCAACATGACGTATCCAAATGTTGATATGTACATCTACCCCAAGCCCACACGGGATTTGGAATGGCACTTTATTAGCGTTGAAGAACTTGACCGGCCAGCTACGCTCACAACTGACATCTTGTTCCCGCCAGGCTATCTGCGGGCGTTCACTTACAACTTGGCAATGGAGATTGCGCCAGAGTTTGGCGTTGAACCCAGCCCACAAGTGACACGCATTGCCATGACTAGCAAACGCAATCTGAAGCGCATCAACAACCCTGATGATGTGATGTCGATGCCATATGCTATTGTGGCAAGTCGCCAGCGGTTCAACATCTACGCAGGAAACTACTGATGCAGACCCCGATACTCGGCGCGTCCTATGTCGCCCGCAGTATCAATGCTGCGGACAACAGAATGGTGAATTTGTTTCCGGAAATGACACCGGACAACGGACAGACTGCCGCCTACCTTAACCGAGCGCCTGGGCTGCAATTTTTGCAGTCTGTAGGCACAGGCCCAATCCGCGCTTTGTGGGCGCACCAAACCAACGGCAGCGACTTCTATGTGGTGTCTGGAGGTGAGGTCTACAAGCTGAACAGCATGACCGGAGCGCCTACTTTAATTGGCACGGTGTCAGGCACAGGGCCGGTATCCATTGCTGACAATGGCACGCAAATATTTTTTGCTTGCAACCCTGACGGATTTATCTACAACGAAGTTACCAACGTCTTCGCCCAGATCACCGATCCTGACTTTCCAGGTGCTGTGACGGTTGGCTACTTGGATGGGTACTTTGTTTTTAATGAGCCAAACAGTCAGCGCGTATGGGTTACAGCTTTGCTAGATGGTCTGTCGGTTGACCCGTTAGATTTTGCCAGCGCAGAAGGTTCGCCCGACGGGTTGGTGGGCCTGATTGTTGATCACCGCGAAGCCTGGTTGTTTGGCACTGACTCGGTAGAAGTTTGGTACGACGCTGGCTTGCCTGATTTTCCGCTGACCCGCATCCAAGGCGCGTTTAATGAAATTGGTTGTGTTGCAGCATTCTCTATTGCCAAGCTAGACAATGGATTGTTTTGGTTGGGAACCGACGCACGCGGGCAGGGCATTGTCTACCGAGCCAACGGCTACACCGGCACGCGCATCTCTACGCACGCCATTGAATACGCAATAGCCCAATACGGCAACATCTCCGACGCTATTGCTTACACATACCAGCAAGAAGGCCACGCCTTTTATGTGCTGACATTCCCTAGCGGCGACGCAACCTGGGTTTATGACGTATCTACCCAAGCATGGCATGAGCGTGCTGGATGGGTTAACGGCGTATTTACGCGCCACCGCAGCAACTGCCAATGCAATTTTGTTGGCAATACGATTGTGGGCGACTTTGAAAATGGCAACATTTACAAATTAAGCCTTGATGTTTATGCGGACAACGGCGACATCCAAAAGTGGTTGCGCTCATGGCGGGCGCTGCCCACAGGGCAAAACAATCTTAAACGCACCGCGCACCACAGCTTGCAATTGAATTGCGAATCTGGCGTTGGTTTGAATGACGGTCAAGGCTCAGATCCGCAAGCTATGCTGCGTTGGTCGGATGATGGTGGCCACACTTGGAGCAGTGAGCATTGGGCGACAATGGGTAAGATTGGTGCGTATTACCAGCGCGTCTTTTGGCGGCGGTTGGGCATGACGCTAAAGCTACGAGATAGGGTTTACGAGGTGTCTGGCACTGACCCCGTAAAGATTGCCGTTATGGGCGCTGAACTTATATTGAGTCCGACAAATGCCTAGTCCAATGAACGTCACCAATATCCCATCTTCACGGGTGGATTTTATTGACCCTCGCACGGGTTTAATGTCGCGTGAGTGGTATCGGTTTTTTCTAAACTTGTTTACCTTGACGGGTGGCGGCAACAATCAGACTTCATTGGATGACTTGCAACTTTCACCCCCTGCGGTTCCAAGTATTACTACAACTTCCACAAGTTCTAGTGGGCCTGCCATTTATGCTTTTGCTGCGGCGCATGGGTAAATTATGATAAGACTAGACACGGTAAACAGGTCATTAACCCTTGTTCTTGGTGGGGCGCAAGCTACTGCGCCTTTGCAAATCGTTGTCTCTTATTCGGATCAAACTTCATCCACCTATCTGGGTTCCACCCAGCTTGCAAATTCCAACGGCACAACCGCCGTAACCATTTGTTCTGCGCCAATTGCATCTGTTATTCGTGACATAGACATGGTAACCGTGTTAAACACGGATTCAGCATCTCAAACCGTTACGATTCAGTTGCTGGACACGGCGACCACTTATAAGATCATCACGGTCACCTTGCTAATTGGCGACAAGCTGACCTATACGCATGGCAGCGCATGGCAAGTTCTTGATAACTCAGGAAACGTCAAATACACAGTTGTATCTTCATCTGGTGTTAATTCTTTTAGTGCGGGAACTACTGGCCTTACGCCTGCGACAGCCACAACAGGCGCAATTACCTTGGCAGGCACTTTGGCCGTAGCTAATGGTGGAACTGGTACAACAACGCCTAGTTTGGTGGCTGGTTCTGGTGTTGCCGTTACGGGCACTTGGCCCAATCAGACAATCAGTGCAACTTCTAGCGGAACCGTTACTTCTGTTTCAGGCACTACAGGCCGCATTACAAGCACCGGCGGCACTACACCTATTATTGATTTAGCAAGTGGCGTTGCAACGCCTGGGACTACCGGATCAACATCTTTGATCCCCGTAATAACAATTGACACTTATGGGCGTGTTACCGGCATCAGCACAGCGGCTAATCCGCAAGGCACGGTCACTAGCGTTACGGGAACTTCTCCAGTTGTTTCTAGCGGAGGCGCAACGCCAGCGATAAGTCTTGCCGCAAGCTATGGCGACACGCAAAACCCTTACGCTTCCAAGACTGCAAATTATGTCTTGGCTTCACCTAATGGCACAGCAGGCGTACCCACATTTCGCGCAATCGTTGCGGCTGATGTCCCTACGTTGAATCAAAACACGACTGGCACAGCATCTAACGTAACCGGCACGGTTGCAGTGGTTAACGGTGGCACTGGAGCCACCACGGCAAGCGGCGCTAGGACAAACTTAAGTGCAGCCGCAAGCGGAGCAAACACCGACATTACATCTATTGCGTTGACCACCGGCACAATTTCAACTGCGCCTAGCGCCAGCACGGACATTGTCAACAAGTCTTACGCTGACAGCATTGCAACTGGCATCAACTTTCACGCGGCCTGTAACCTTGCCACTACAGCGGCTTTGCCTGCCAACACTTACAACAACGGAACTAGCGGTGTTGGCGCTACGCTTACGGCTACGGCCAACGCCGCTTTAGTGGTTGATTCGGTAACCGTCACTAGCGGCCAACGCATTCTTGTTAAGAACGAGGCTACAGGCGCAAACAATGGTGTCTATACGGTTACGCAAGTCGGAAGCGGAGCGTTGCCCTACATCCTAACCCGCGCCACAGACTACGATACCAGCGGGACAGGAACCGATGAGATTGACATTGGCGACTTGCTGCTAGTTATTTCCGGCACGACTAACGCAAATACATCTTGGGTTCAACAGACACCGTTGCCTATCACGGTGGGCACTACGTCAATTGTCTTTATCCAGTTTGCGGCGGTTCAAACTTACACCGCTGGCACAGGATTAACCCTAGCCACTAACCAGTTTTCTATTGCCAACACCGGTACGGCAGGCACTTATGGATCGGCTAGTCAGGTTCCAGTGTTTGTAACCAACGCACAAGGCCAAGTCACTAGCGTAACCAATACAGCAATTGCAATTGCTGGCAGCGCGGTGACCGGCAACATCTCAGGCAACGCGGCCAATGTGACCGGCACTGTGGCGATTGCCAATGGTGGATCGGGCCAAATTACCGCGCAGCTTGCAATGAATGCTTTTGCCGGTGCAGTGACTAGCGGATCGTATTTGCGAGGCAATGGCACAAATGTTGTGATGAATACGATTCAAGTGGCTGATGTGCCGACTTTGAATCAGAACACTACAGGATCGGCTGGTTCTGTCACCAATTCGCTGACATCGGGCACTGGCATATCGTTTAGTTCTGGCACTACTTACAACGGATCTGCGGCAATAACCGTCAACAATTCGTTGCCAATGGTGTACCCAGGCGCTGGCATTCCCAATTCAACTGGAACCGCTTGGGGCACTTCGTACACCACCACCGGTAGCGGAACTGTTGTGGCTTTGGCAACTTCGCCTAGTTTCACTACGCCAATTTTGGGAACGCCAACTAGCGGAAATTTCAGCACAGGCACTTTTACTTGGCCTACGTTTAATCAAAACACTACCGGCAACGCGGCTACAGCTACATCAGCAACAACTGCCACCAACATTGCGGGCGGCGCAAATCTTCAGATTCCGTACAACACGGGCGCTGGGGCTACTTCGTTTATTGCTGCGCCAACTCTTTCAAGCACCTATTTGCAATACAACGGGACAGGATTTGCTTGGGCTACTGCTGCTGGACTTGGAACCGTCACTAGCGTAGGCCAGACTTTTACGGGCGGCTTAATTTCTGTTACTGGCTCGCCTATTACTACTGCGGGAACATTGGCCCTCACCGTAGCCGGAACCAGCGGCGGCATTCCATATTTTTCAAGCGGAACAACTTGGGCCACCAGTGCGGCTTTGACCGCAAACGCTTTAATGATTGGGGGAGGCGCTGGAGTAGCACCAAGCACCACCACTACTGGCACAGGCGTTTTGACCGCTTTGGGAGTGAATACAGGCTCTGCGGGTGCTGTTGTTCTTTATAACGGAGCGTTAGGCACGCCAAGTAGCGGAACTTTGACCAACGCAACGGGATTGCCGTTAACCACAGGCGTCACCGGCATACTGCCGCCAGCCAATGGCGGCACTGGCATAGCCAATAACGCTGCAAGCACTATAACCATTTCGGGTAATTTTGCTTCCACGTTTGTAGTTGGAGGCGCTTATTCTTACACATTGCCTAGTGCAACAGATACCTTAGTCAATCTTGGGTCAACTCAAACATTGACCAGCAAAACGCTGACTAACCCTACAGTCACCAATTACGTTGAAACGCTGTACGCCATTGGAAACAGCAGCACAGCAAAAACCATTGACCTAGCCAATGGCACGGTGCAAACAGTTACCCTTACCGGAAACTGCACATTCACCATGCCTACGGCAGTGGCAAGCAAATCATTTATTTTGATTGTAAACACTGGTTCTGGTTCCTTTACAGGAACATTTACAAGCGTGAAATGGCCTAGCAATACAGCACCTACTATCACCACTACAGCCAGCCGTTGGGATATTTTGACCTTTGTCAGCGACGGCACTAACTGGTATGGCAATTCTGCACAAGCATACGCATAATGTTTGCATCTAAAGACGTATTCTTAAAATCTAGTGCCACTACAGGGCCGTATACCATTTCGAATTCTGTTCGGTTGCGTAGTAGTGCTAGTGCGTACTTGAATCGCACCCCTGCTGTTGCATCTAGCCGCACCACTTGGACTTGGAGTGGCTGGGTTAAGCGTGGAACATTTGGCTCCGTCCAAGAATTATTTATGGCTGGGGCAGCAGGGGCCGATTACACGGCTTTGTTTTTTAATTCTACGGACACGCTTTCTTTGCACAACGTAGTTTCTAGTGCAAATGCTGGAAGAAAGTTTACTTCTGCTTTATACCGAGACCCTTCGGCTTGGTATCACATGGTTGCTGTTTTTGACACAACAAATGCAACAGCTAATGACAGAATGATTTTGTATGTGAATGGCGTGAGAATAACTTCGTACTCGGTAGATGAAAATCCATCAGCAAGCCAAGTAGGTCAAATTAACAACAACGTCATTCATACTATAAGCAAAAACAGCACTGCGGCAGTTCAGTATATTGACGGCTACCTTACCGAAATCAACTTCATTGACGGGCAAGCCCTGACCCCATCCAGCTTTGGGGCAACTGACGCAACAACAGGCGTATGGCAGCCCAAGCAATACACGGGCACATACGGCACAAACGGGTTCTACCTTAAGTTCAACAGCTTTGCTACCGCTGCTGCACTTGGCACAGACTCTAGTGGCAACAGTAACACCTGGACGGTGAACAACATCAGCGTGACCGCTGGTACAACCTACGACTCCATGACGGATGTGCCAACGCTGACAAGCGCGACAGTGGCGAACTACCCAACATGGAATCCGCTTACCGCTGGTGGGCTGGTTACGTTTTCAGAGGCAAATTTGAAGGCGCTTTCCACAAGTGCTTCTGCTCCGTCAAACATTGAATCCACCATGAAAACGTCCACCACTGGAAAGTGGTATGCGGAGGTGACGGTTGCGGTTGGGGCAAACAACCCAGCCGTAGGCATTGGGAATAACCCGTCCACATCAAATTCAAACACAGACCAATATGCGGCGTATCGAGCGGGTGGTACATACATCACAAGTGGTATGGGGGCATCCTCATCAGGTACTCCTGCCACATATACTACCAATGATGTGATTGGTATTGCATACGATGTTGCCGCAGGAACATTGGTGTTTTACAAAAATGGCACATTGCAGACGGGTGGCTTTACTGGAATAACTGCTGGTAGCTATTCATTCATTGTTCGCAAAGATTCTGCAAGTGGCGATGGCGGCTTTCTTAACTGTGGTCAACGCCCATTCAGCTACACCCCACCAAGCGGTTTTGTTGCGCTGAACACCTACAACTTGTCCACGCCTACTATTGCCAATGGTGCGGCGTACATGGCGGCTACAACCTACACAGGTAATGGTTCTACTCAAACTATTGCTAACACGGTCAATGGGGTTTCATTTCAACCTGATTTTGTGTGGCTAAAAGGCAGAAGTTCTGCACTTGCAAATAGTCTGTATGATTCTGTGCGTGGAGTTACTTTAGACCTAGTTTCTAATACAGCTGCGGCAGAAACTACCCAAGCTACTGGTTTAACTGCATTTGGAAGTACCGGTTTTACGCTTGGCGCTTTGTCTAAATTAAATTTTAACGGCACTACTTTTGTTGGATGGCAATGGTATACCAATGGTGGCTCATCTTCTTCCAATACAAGCGGAACTATTACCAGTACAGTAAGCGCAGGTGCTACTCAAGGTTTTAGCATAGTCACTTATACAGGCACGGGAACGGCAGGAACTGTTGGTCATGGATTAGGCGCTGCACCTAGCGCAGTACTTGTAAAATCTCGCAGTGGTGCTACAGGATGGTTTATGTATGACAGTACATCAGCTACGCCAATAACAACTGTTTTTCGGTTAGATAGCACTGCTGCACAATCAGTAAGTGCAGGGTTTTGGAGTAGTCTTGCAACTTCATCAGTTTTTGGTGTCGGCACTTCTGCTAATTTTAATACTAATGGCGCTATATATATTGCGTATTGTTTTTCTTCTGTAGCTGGATTTAGTGCTGTAGGACGTTATACCGGAAATGGTTCCACTGATGGGCCATTTGTCTATCTTGGATTTAGGCCAAAATTTACTCTTATTAGGCGCACAGATGCTACAGCCAATTGGAAAATTCACGATACTTCTCGGGATTTGTACAATGTTACTTCAGCAACTTTATACCCCAATGCAACCACTGCGGAAACATCGGCTGCTACTGAATATTGGGACATTTTAAGTAACGGGTTTAAATTACGCACTACAGACGCAGAATCAAATGCCAGCGGCGGCACGTATTTTTATATGGCTTTTGCTGAAAATCCATTTAAGTATTCTTTAGCAAGGTAACTTATGTTTTTACTTAACGGACAACCTCTACAGCTAGACATACCTTTTGAAATAGATGGCACTAGCTATCCTGCCAATTGGCTACGTCTAACCAGCATTCAAGAAAAGAATGCTGTTGGCATTACAGAAGTAGCTGATCCACAAGTCGCTTACGATGACCGTTTCTATTGGGGTGTTGACATTCCTATGGACTTGGATGTACTGAAAACACGCTGGAAAGCACAAGTCAAGGACACCGCCAACAAGTTGCTGGCTCAAACCGATTGGATGGTCATTCGCAAGGTAGAGCGCAGCGTGGACATTCCTGTTGACACGGTTACCTACCGCGCCGCTGTGATTGCTGAATGCACTAGATTGGTGGCTGCTATCATTGCCTGCACAGATGTGTCTAACCTGGCTACGGTTGTGTCTACGCAAAATTGGCCGTTAGTAGCATAATGGTGAAAAGGAACGCTTTATGACCGTAACCGCCAAAACTCTAGTGCCAGCGAAGTTTGTTGAAACGGCGCAGACTACGCAATACACGGCGGCCAATGTTACGGCTATCATTGACAAATTCACGGCCACTAACATCAGCGGATCGTCGGCAACCATCAGCGTCAACCTAGTGACTCAGACCTACTCGCCGGACAGCAGCAACTTGATTGTCAAGGACAAGCTACTTGCGGCCAGCGAAACCTACATCTTTCCCGAGTTGGTAGGCCAAATCTTAGGTTCCGGCGCGTTCATCTCAACCACGGCCAGCACGGCAAGCGCCATCAATATGCGCGTCAGCGGAAGGGAAGTGACATGAGCGATTTGGCAATACAGGAAAACTTTGGCAAATTGGCATTGCGTGAATTGCTTGCGCTAGAGCAACCTGAGAAAACGCTGTTGCAATTGCCGCAAGTGGAATGCTCTGTGGTGCATCACTTTGGGCCTGGTGTCTGCATCCGCGAAGTGTTTATGCCTGCCGGTACGTTGGCAATAGGCCACAAGCAACGATTTGAGCATCTCAATGTAATGCTGCGCGGCAAGGTGATGATTGCGAATGATGATGGAACCACGCAGATACTGTCCGCACCCGTTATTTTTACGGGCAAAGCGGGCAGGAAGATTGGCTACGTCATGGAAGACATGGTTTGGCAAAACATCTACCCGACAGACCTCAAAGATGCCGATGCTGTAGAGGCGCTATTTGTTGAAAAGACAGATGATTGGCACGACGACCAAGCAAGCAAGTTTGCGGTAGAAAGCGTTTCTCGGTTGTTTGACCGTGAAGACTATCTGAAACTGCTTGCTGATTGCGGCATCCCGCATGAAGTCGCCCGCCAGCAGTCTGAGAACGAAGCGGATTTTGCTTGGGTTGACAGCCCCCTTACAAGAATTGCCATTTCACCTATTGAGGGTAAAGGGTTATTTGTGACCGCGCCTGTTAAGGCCGGTCAAATAGTGTGCCCTGCTAGAATAAATGGCAAGCGTTCTCAGGCAGGGCGTTACACAAATCACTCAGCGCACCCGAATGCCAAAATGGTTTTGCTGGCAAACGGTGACATTGATCTGGTCGCATTGGTTGACATAGAGGGTTGCAAAGGTGGCAGCATGGGAACCGAAGTCACAATTGATTACCGTCAGGCACTTGCATTGTCTGGCGTTGAATTTAAGGAATCATTATGTCAGCAGTAGCAACAGCCGTTGTAGGAAGCGCTTTAGTCGGCGCGTATGCTTCCGATAAAGCATCAAAAACGCAGTCAGAAGCCGCCGAACGCTCTGCGAACACGGTATCTGCTGCATCCCGTTACGCGGCGGACTTGCAGCAAAAGCAGTACGAAGAAAACGTCCAACGGCAACAACCGTTCTATCAGGCTGGTGTCAATGCTTTGCCGGAGTTGGTGCAAGCCTCGCGTTACACGCCGTTTAGTCAAGAGCAATTTAACGCTGATCCAGGCTATGCGTTTCGGCTGTCGGAAGGCACTAAAGCATTAGAGCGTTCTGCTGCGGCGCGTGGCGGATTGATCTCTGGTGGCGCGTTAAAGGCCGCTACACGCTTTGGCCAAGAAATGGGGTCGCAAGAGTACACCAACGCATTCAACCGCTACCAAGCTGAACGCCAAGCGCGTCTTGGCCCGTTGCAATCGTTGACCGGCATGGGTCAGACAACCGCCCAACAACTTGGGGCTGCTGGCGCTCAGAATGCCAGCGCGATAGGCAACTACGGAATGCAAGGCGCAAACGCTACTGCTGAGGGCTACATGGGCGCGGCCAACGCCCGCGCGTCTGGTTACATAGGTACAGCTAACGCGCTCACCAGTGGTTTGGGCACGTATCTTAGCTACCAACAAAATCAGCAACAGCAGAATACGCTGAATGATTACTTGAAAGCACAAAATTTTAATAGAGTTGGTTTGCAAGTTCCACCTACTTACACTAACCAAACTTATTCGTAGCAGGAACAATCATGCCACTTGATACACGCATAGCATTGGGCGTTCAACCCCTACAGGTTCAGTTTCGCGACCCTATAGCGAGCTACAACCAGTTGGCGCAGCTACAGTCTGCGGACACGCAAAACCAGCTTGCACAGATGCAGATGCAAGAGGCTCGGCAGTTAGCACCGTTGCGGTTGCAGCAAGCGCAGACGCAAGCGGCATCAGCACAGTTAACATACGACCAGGCGAAGCAAGCGCAGGATTTTGTTACTGGCGTTATGTCTAAAGCGGCAGAGAATTCAGATGGAAAAGCGCCAACAGATCCATCAGAAGCTGCAATGCAAATGTTGCAGCATCCTAATCCGCAAGTGCAAGCTATTGGCGGGCATTTGTTAGATGCAACTCAGAAGCTGATGGCGTTTAGGCAACAAGCGCAATTCTTGAAAGACGAAAGTGGTGCGCCTGCGCCTATGCCTGCCGGTGTTCCTGCTGTAACTGCGCCTAGCATTGGCAATGTTGTTGCGCCAATGGTTACGCCTAATACGCCTGCGCCTATCGGTTTCAACACTAGCGCTAGATTGATTCAGCCGGAAGGTAAATCATATGCGGATATGAATAATACGGAACGAATTCAATTTGATGTTGCACGAATTCAAAATCCGCAATTGGGTCAACCGCAAGCCGTTTACACACTTGACGGAAAAGAAGTACCTTTTAGGGAGTATGTCAACGCCAACATAGCCAACAGCACATTCAAGCCTGACAATGCATTGGCTGCTGCGGTGGCTCCGGATGTTGCCTCTGCGCCTGCTGTCAATGCAATGATTCCAGCAGTAGCTAGTGCTTTGCAAAATGCTGATGCGCTGAAGAAGGAAATTGAAAAAGGTGATCGCACTTACGGATCAGCACCTGGATGGAAATTAAAACGTGAATTGCTAGTTGAGGCTTACAAGCAAGCGTTGAAGCCTGGAAAAGCTGATTCAACTTTTGCTGCTATTAACCCATCTGACTACACTCCAGATTCTGTAAAAGCATTTTTGGTGTCTAGGAACTATGGCGATTTGGTTGCCAAGGCTGGTAAAGCTGACAAACTGATTGGCAATGTCAACCCATCTGACTACACACCGGAATCCGTAAAAGCGTTTTCGCTTAGTAGCGACTATGGCGATTTAGTGCTGAAGCCAGCTAAGGCCGATAAGGTAGACAAGCTGATTGGCAATGTCAATCCAAGTGACTACACGCCCGAGTCTGTAGCAGCATTTTCGTTAAGTAATAACTACAGTGACTTGGTATTGAAACCATCCAAAGCAGACAAAGTAGACAGAACAATTGCCAATGTCAACCCTGACAGCTATACACCGGCGTCTGTAGCAGCATTTGCGCTAAGTGGCAATTATGCTGATTTAGTGTTGAGGCCAGAAAAAGCTAAAGACAGCAAAAATATCGCCAATGTCAACCCAAATGACTTTACGCCAGCTTCCATAGAGAAGTTTGTTGCAAGCGGCAAATATTCAGATTTGGTTCCGGTCAAAAAAGCTGGTGAGGGCGGTGCTTCTGGAAAAGCCAAAGCGCCTCTTGGATACCGTTGGGATGCTAGTGGAGAAAACCTAGAAATCATCCCAGGTGGACCGGCTGATAAACAGGAAAAGCTAAAACCTATTCCTGCCCATATCAATACGGCTATTAGCACAAACGATATGTCAATTCAACGAATTCAAGAAGCGTTGGATTTGATTAAAAAGAATCCTGATGCAATTGGATTAAAAAATCTTTTGCCAGGTCAAGCGTTAGATCGAATGGATCCTAAAGGTGTAGCGGCAAGGTCAGCGATTAGCGACATTGGTTCTTTGGTGATACATGATCGCAGCGGGTCTGCTGTGTCTGTAGGCGAAATGCAGCGTTTGGGATTTATTCCTACCCCAACCGATAGGGCAGACAATGCTAAGACCAAACTTGAGTCAATGCTGAAATGGGCGAAATTAAATCAACAAGGGTTATCCGAAACTTATGGGGAAGATCAAGGATACAAATCTAACCCTACAATTTCCGGTAAAAGTAAAGTTGATGCTGGTGAATGGAAGGTGGTCAAATAATGGCAACTCAAATTTACAAGGTGCGCGACCCTAGCGGCGCTATGCGTGAAATTGAAGGGCCAGTAGGCGCAACCGATGAGCAAGTAATTGCAAAAGCCAAAGAACTATTCCCAGCATCAGCGCCAGCCGGTGAAGGTATGCCTGCCGCCCGTGCAGCCGCAGCACCAGCGGTAGAAGCAGAGCAACCCGCAGGCTACAACCCGTTTGCGACTGCTGGTAGTTTCTTCCCTAGCTTGTACAAAAACACGGTTGGCAATTTGGTGGATGTCGTATCAAGTCCAGTGCAGTCCGCGCAAGGCATTGGTGACATTGTGGCGGGCGGTGTGTACAAGGCGCTACCAGGGCCGGTGCAACGCGGTCTAACGGCTATTGAGACATCACCTTACAACCCGTTAGGTAACCCTGCAGCATTGCAGCGGGCGCAAGCAATGGCAAGCGCTGCGGGCCAAGAATTTGTCAGACCTTACAGTTCTGGCGCAGAGTTCCAAAAGACTATGGAGCAGGATCCATTTCGTCCTATCAGTGACGTATCTGCGCTGCTAGGCGGTGGTGGTGCTGTGCTTAGAGCCACCAACATGGGAAGCACATCAAATGCCATTGCTAATGCAATGGTGCGTGGCGGTGAGCGAACCAACCCAATCAATATGCTTACCCGTCCTGTTGCGGCAATGGTTAGCCCAACGGTTGACCCTGGCGTCAGGGCTTTGATGGCTGAAGGCGTTACGCCTACTACAGGCCAAATCCTTGGCGGTGGGGCTAAACGATTTGAGGAAGGTTTAACTAGCATTCCCGTCATTGGTGATTTTATCAAGTCAGCGCAAAACAGAGCAGTTGAGCAATTAAACACTGCCGCATTTAATAGGGCACTAAGGCCAATTGGACAAACATTGCCTGCAGGCACTACTGGCCGCGAAGCAGTGCAATTTGTATCTGACAGATTGGACGATGCATATGGGAATTTGTTGCCAAGGATGACGGTGCAAGCAGATCCTGTATTTGGCGCTGAAATTGGCAATCTTCGCCAAATGGTTCAGCAAGGCGCAATTGATCCTAATGCAGTAAGAGCATTTGACCGATTCCTAGATACCAATGTGGTCAACAAATTCCAAGGCCAACAAGCGATTACCGGCCAAACATTGAAACAGATTCAGAGTGACTTGCGCGAACGCATAAATTTGCTTAGTGCGTCAACTGATGCTGATCAGCGACTAATGGGGCAGGCACTTCAAGAAGTGCAAGACCAATTCCGTCAATTGGTGATTAGGTCTAATCCGCAAAATGCTGCGGAATTAAGAGCAATTGACACAGGATATGCAAACTTCAAGCGAGTACAACGGGCGTCTGGAATCACGGGTGCAGAAGAAGGTATTTTCTCGCCGGCTCAATTGCAAAGCGCGGTGCGGGCTATGGATAAAAGCAAAGACAAGTCGAGATTTGCTACCGGCGAGGCGCTGATGCAGGATTTGTCTGAGACAGGCAAAACCGTATTGGGCAATAAGCTGCCTGACTCCGGCACACCTTATCGGTCACTGGCGGCATTGATTGCATCAGGCGGTGCAGCAGGCGCTGGATACCCCGTTATTGCTGGTGGATTGCTTGCTGGCCCTGCGCTGTACTCAGCACCAGGCCAACGCTTGGCGGCTGCCGCGCTGACCGCTAGACCAGCCGGTGCGGCTGCTGTAGCCAACCAGCTACGCGCCAACCAAGGCATTAAAACCGGCACACTTGCAGCCAACCAACTTGCCAACCAGCAGCAAAGCGCATTTGAGGAATTTCTCCGTGCTAATGCGGCAGTCAACCCACAATTCCAACAAGCGCTACAAGCAGGACGATAATGGATCAGCATCTACTCAACATCCTATTTGGCGCTGCTTTGACAGTGGCCGGATGGTTCGCCCGTGAACTGTGGTCGGCGGTGCAGGAACTGAAAACGGATCTCAGTAAGCTACCATTGGTCTACGTTGCGCGGCAGGACTACCGCGATGACATGAAAGAGATCAAAGAAATGCTGAGTAAGATTTTTGACCGTTTGGAAAACAAACAAGACAAGGACAAATGATATGGCCGGACTATCACCTACCCCCAAGCAGCAGATCTTTGGCTCAGACGGCGCTCCGCTAGTCGGAGGGAAGATCTACACCTACCTTGCGGGCACATCTACACCGGCCACCACCTACACCGACTATTCAGCGGGAACGGCCAACACCAACCCCATCATCTTGGACTCTTACGGTCAGGCTAACATCTGGTTGCTGTCCACCGTCAGTTACAAGTTTGTGGTCAAAACTTCGACTGATGTGCTGCTGTACACGGTGGACAACATTGCAACGCCGTTAGACATTAGCGCGTTGGCAGCGCCGCCGCCTATTGGCAACACCACACCTAACACTGGCGCGTTTACCACTCTAACGGCGTCTGGAGCGTTTACATTGACCGGCAACGGCGCAATGAAATTAAACGCTGGCACTACCGCAGAGCGCCCAACGCCATCCAACGGCATGATCCGTTACAACACCAGCATTCCTGCCGTTGAAGGCTACATCAATGGCGCTTGGACAAGTCTTGTATCTGGGACTGCTGTTACATCTGTTGCAACGGGAACCGGCCTAACTGGTGGCCCGATTACGTCAACCGGCACAATTGCCATTGACAGCACAGTGACAACGCTGACCGGCACACAAACGCTTACCAATAAAACAATTCAAGGAGGAACCATTTTTTCGGGCACTGCTGTTTCAAGCACTAGCGGAACAAATATTGATTTTTCCAGCATTCCTAGTTGGGTTAAACGTATTACTGTAATGTTCAAAGGTGTAAGCACAAGTGGCCAAAATCTTGTTTATGTTCAACTTGGGACAGGTGTTGGCCCTACATTTGTTACAACGGGGTATGACTCACCCAATATGACTACTGGCGCAAGCACCATGAACACGGTGTTATCTAATGTTGGGTTTGCTGTAATCAATCCAAGTTCTGCTGGAATTACTACTTCGGGAACTTTTGTGCTTACAAATCTAACTGGCAATACATGGACAGGGTTTGGTTCTTTAGGCGAAACATCTGGGACTAGAATGTTTTTAACAACTGGGGCACTTGCGTTAGGGGCAACTTTAACTGCGGTTCGCATTACCACCACTGACACCTTTGACGCTGGCTCCATCAACATCTTGTACGAATAACCCAATGTGCGTTGGCTTGTACCAATCGTCTTGCTGTCGTTTGTCTACGGCGCGACAATCAAGCGCGAGTGCAGCATCAGCGACTTTGTAAACATTGCTTACAGCACGCACGACACAAAGGAAAGACATGATCGAATTGTTGAATGGCTGGATGACTCGGGCCAAGTCTGCACTAAAGAGCAGTTGGCTACGATTTACAACAATCTGGCGCAAGCAGTAGGCACTGCCGACACTATTGCTATCAGGACAAAGATAGAGAAGCTGTACGAAAGGGCAAAGTGATGGATGCAAAAGACAGGCTGATTTACTGGGTCACAATGATGGTGACCGCCACCTTGTGTTCCGTTGTCGTTGTTCTTATCGGTGCGCTTGTCCACGGCTTGTTTGTTAAGGAAGTGGACAACACCAAGATTTTTGAAATCATTGGCCCTGCGTTTCAAACCATCGTCGGTGGACTCATTGGCTGGCTGTCTGGCCTAAAGGTCGGTAGTCACATGGACGAAATCAAAGTAGGAGAAACAAATGGCTGATGACCTTTTATCCTCTCTCAATCCCGTCAACGCGCTATTCAAGATTGGTAGCCAAGTCATTGACCGCGTTTGGCCTGACCCTGAGAAAGCTGCGGCTGCAAAGCTAGAACTGTTCAAAATGCAGCAAAACGGTGAACTTGCCGTTATTGCGGGGCAAATGGAAATTAACAAGGTTGAGGCTGCAAATCCATCGGTGTTTGTCAGCGGCTGGCGACCAGGCATTGGTTGGGTGTGCGGTGCAGGCTTTGCCGTGCAATTTGTTGTTGGCCCATTGGCCGAGTGGGGCGCAGCGGTCTACGGACACCCGATTAAGTTTCCGCAGATGGACATGGGAACCATGATGCCGTTGCTGCTAGGGATGCTTGGTTTGGGCGGTATGCGTACCGCTGAGAAAATTAACGGCGTGGCAGCAAAATGATCTGGGTTCCGGTCATGTTCATTTGCGTTCTGGAGAAGTGCGAATTCCTCCAGCAGCAAACCATCTACACCGACAGGGCGCTTTGCATAAAAACCATCAATGAAAAGGTGGATTGGTATTTGAAAAACACGCACGCCCGCGCAGAGGGAACTTGCGTTGATGTTTACGTGGAGTTGAAAAGTGATCAATTCAAGAAATCTTGATGACCTAGCACCGCCCGTTAAACAGCGGGCACAAGCGTTTGTGGAAACAGCCAAAGCCAAGGGCATTGATTTGCTGGTGACCTCCACCTATCGGGACAGCGAGAGCCAGAACGCGCTGTACGCCCAAGGCCGCACAACACCAGGCAACATAGTCACTCGAGCCAAGGCCGGTCAATCCTGGCACAACCACCGTTGCGCCTTGGATGTTGTGCCGTTAGTAAACGGCAAGGCCATATGGGATGATCAAGCCATGTGGAAGCAAGTGGGCGAGATCGGCAAAGCCTGCGGCCTAGAGTGGGCTGGCGATTGGAAAACTTTTAAAGAATACCCGCATTTCCAGTACACCGGCGGCTTAACGATTGCCCAACTCCAAGCTGGCGCAGTAATCGTTTAGCTTGCGTAGTTCAACCATTGCGTCTTTGAAGTTTGCGGTGGCCTGTTCCAGCGCCTCCTGCTGCTCCCTTAATCGGACGTAAGACTCTTCTGCGAACTTGGCAAGGTTTTCGTGGCTCCACGCGGCGAATTCTGGCATTTGATTGATTCCATCGTCGAGAATCGGTGGCCGTTAGCGCATTCATACCTGCGGTAGGTTTCGTTGTCGTACTTATGCCTGGTCTCCAGAACGCGGGTCCAGGCGCGGCACTGTTCTTTTGGGCAGATCACTTGGTAGGCTTTCTCTGTTTGTCACGCGCCTGCTTACGCTTTGAGTTAAATCCGGTCATAGCATTCCACCTTTCAAAGTTATGCAAGTGCCCTCAATCAGCGTGACCATCTGACCGCCTTTAAGCGCCATCTTTTGCAAATTTTCTTTCTGCGCGTCTATCGCAGCGCGGCATTGCTGCTCTGACTTGTAGGAGGTCTGCGCCTGCATGAATTCGCAATTCCCGTTCATGCAGACAAACAGGACGGGTATGTAGAGGATGTGGATCATGCTAACTTGCACTCCTGGGTGAACAAAGAGGCGACAGTTCCGCACATAGGTTGGTAGGTGTAGTAGCCCCAGGCCATGCAAGCTGAGACTATGACGGCGACAACGCCGATGAAGAAAAACACTGTCGCTATCAGGCCCAGGACAATGCTGGCCCAAGACTCAATTTCATCATCTGTATCCATGATTCGTACTCCTCAGAGTCAAAAATAAACAGCATGGCGCAGAGCGCCATAACGACTAGGCTAATTGGCTTTGGCATACGCCAGTTCAGTCTGGATCGACTTCAACTCCTGGCGCAGCGTCTCCAGTTCCTGGTCCAGACGTTTTTGCGCGGTCTCAGCGCCACGCGCCCAGCCTGCCAGGGCAGCCTCAGTGCAGGCGGTATGCAGTACCGTGGCTAGGTCACCGCGTGACAGGATGCCGAAGTCACCGACGGCGGGGAGGTGCGCGAACACGGTGCGCTTGATCTCAATTTCTAGAGGGTTCATCATGCAAACCACCATTGTGTGAGTACATAGGAAAGTGCTGCGAGGATGGCGACAGAGAGTGCCGCGTCAAGGATTAAGGATTTCATGCTGCTACTCCAAGTTGAAAGGTTTGCTGAAGGTAGTGGTTCTGCGCCATCACCTGATCGCGCTCATTGTCCAGCTCACGGCGGCGAACCACAAGGCGCTGGACGTAGGAACGGTGGGGTACGGGTGACCCGTAGGACTTTGGCTCATGGTAGAAGTTGCGCTGGTGCAATTCCGACTCGCGCCAAAAGGCGGCAGGGTTCTCGCGTTGCAAGGAAGCGGCGACCTTGTCGATCTGGCTGCATCCGAAGCAAGCGGCAGCTTTAAGCTGGCTGCGCTGGTACTCGGTGAGTTTCATTGTGATACCTCGGTTGTTGATGACGAAGTAATCATCTCATACATGACGACAACAGCAGTTGCGAAATAGGGTAGGGAAAACACCTACACATTTCCCTGTAGAATCAATCATCTAGGAGTTGACAATACCATCATGGAATCCACTACACAAATTGCTATCCGAACCATCCGCGAGAAAGCGGAACGGTCAGGTTTCACTCTCTCCGACGTTAGCTACGCCGCAGGCATTGACAAGGCCCAGGTGAGCCGCTGGTCCACCGGCAAGGTCGTTCCACTGTACTCGGCAGTTGTCAATCTGCAGGAGGCTTGCGACGCCTTGGTGGAAGCCAGGCTGCTGATGCTACAGAAGGAGAGCCAGCAGTGATTCACTATCACGGGACGCCTATTAGTCCTATGAAAGCTATGGAGACAATGGGCGGCAAGCACTTTTGTGTGTCGTATGCACGTCCTGATGATCTGAAACGCTGCTTGCGTATTGGGCAGTCGCTGATGCTAGACAATGGCGCATTCAGCGCAAAAACAAGAGGCTTACCATTTGACCGCGATGGGTTCTATGCTTGGGTGGAACCCTTGCTGGTGCATCCGCATTGGGGCGTTGTGCCTGATGTGATCGACGGGTCGGAAGACGAGCAGCGCGAGATGGTTAAGTCTTGGCCTTTCCGCAAGGAGATGGGCATTCCCGTTTGGCATCTCGGACTTTCGATTTCCTACCTGATTGAATTGTGCGATGCCTGGGGACGGGTATGCTTTGGGTCAGCCGGTGAGTTTTGGCAGATTGGCACATCAAAATGGTGTCACCGTATGGACGAGGCATTTAACGCCCTGGTGAACACTTACGGCAAGCAAATCCCTTGGGTGCATGGGATGCGTATGCTTGGGCAATCAAGCGGGCCTTGGCCTTTGGCAAGTGCCGATTCAACCAATGTTGCGCTGCACCATGCAGAGCATTTGGAATGCGCCGGTTGCATGGCAAAGCGCATTGATTCAACCAATCCACCGACAAAGTGGAATGTTCAACCACTACAGGAAGTTTTATGCTGATTGCTGCCATTATTGTTTACGCAAGTGCCATGACATTGGCAAACCTATCCATTGCCACCTTTGGCGTTTGGGTTAGTCCCATTAACGCATTCCTGTTCATTGGACTTGACCTGGCATTGCGGGATTGGTTGCAGGTGCAGATCAAGGCGTGGCAGATGGCGCTGTTGATTGCATTCAGCGGCGGTCTGACCTATGCCTTGAATCAGGATGCTGGCATGATTGCCGTGGCATCTGCTGCATCTTTCACGCTGGCGGCACTCGCTGATTGGGCGGTGTTCTCAAAGGTGACCGGCTCCTGGTTTAAGCGTGCCAATGCATCCAATGTTGCGGGTGCAGCAGTTGACTCTGTGGCGTTCCCGACCATTGCTTTTGGCGTGCTGATGCCGGAAATCATTGCCCTGCAATTTGCCGCCAAGGTGGCTGGTGGATATGTTTGGTCTGTGCTACTGGGGAAAATTAAGTGAGTTACGTCATCGGCATCGACCCAGGCATCAGCGGAGCCATTGCCATATTTAAGGATGGCAAATTGCACGACGTGTTTGATATGCCAACCGTAGAGGTTGCATCAGGCAAGACCACTAAACGGCACATTTCAGCGGCTCATCTGTGCGAGTATTTGACTAGGTACGAGTACGATCATGCTGTCGTGGAAAAGGTTGGCGCAATGCCAGGCCAGGGCGTAACGAGTATGTTCAACTTTGGACGCAGCGCAGGGCTGATTGAGGGTTGCATTGTGGCAAATAACATTCCTCACACCTATGTCACCCCTGCAACCTGGACCAAGGCTGTAGGCCGTGCAGCGGGTAAGGATGCTAGCCGTATGCGTGCAATGGAACTGTTCCCAAGCAAGGCCGATCTGTTCAAGCGTGCGAAGGACGATGGCCGCGCAGATGCTGCGCTCATCGCTTACTGGTACATAACGAAAAATGCTTGACCAACTTAGAACCATGCGCGAGCACATCATTTGGCTGGGGACTCAGCTAGAGAAAGAACGCGAATCATCACGCGATAAGACCGTGCTGCTAAAGCGCCTGCTGGACCCTGATGACTTGGGTCACGCGGTCACCAACGAAGTACGCAAACAGGCTTACATCATCATCAGCAACGAACACGAAAGAGAGAGAGAAAAATG
>Ga0209296_1000921_pt1 | contig 24193 bp, 41 predicted proteins | sample S_130206_EF_Meta_FD_187319 | JGI IMG/M metagenome (GOLD analysis project Ga0209296, IMG submission 187319) | Freshwater microbial communities from Lake Simoncouche, Canada to study carbon cycling - S_130206_EF_MetaG (SPAdes) (version 2) | ecosystem: Environmental > Aquatic > Freshwater > Lake ...
AAGTCTGACAAGCTAATCATTGCACTCCGTCTGACTCCACCCACAACAACAACTTCCCCGATTTTGCACAGAATATCATGGCACTCAAGGGAAGTGAGACGGCGACCTGTTGCTCCTTTAAACTTGGCAACACAGAACTTATAAAGCTCTTCCAAAGGTCCGGGTCCAGAAGCACGTCCACCGAAGGTCTTGAGTCTTGCTCCGGCAGGTCGAACTCTTGATACGTCGAACTTTGGAATCTCGCCAGCGTATAGAAGAGCCAAGAGCTGTCGAAGTGATTTCGCCCATCCCTCTTTAGAATCCGACACAACAATAGAACTCTTACTATCAAACAACTGCTCCGGGACTTCAGGTAACTTTTTAACATATTGTTGCTCCACAGAGAAACCGACACCAGTGCCACAGAGAAGAATATACATCGCTTCATCAAAGGCTTTAGGGTCGTCTATTGGTAAATAGGAACAGTTAAATGCAGCTACGTTCTGACGCTCTAGCGCAGGTCCTGCTGTCATTACTGCTCTCATACTAGGGACTACATCAAGAGCAACAACAGCTTGCTCAAGTTCAGTACGTAATTCGTGTGTTAATACATAGTTTTGTTTTGTTGCTAAGTGCTTCTCCATGAAATCAAAATATCGTGCCACTGTCTCATTCCAGTGTTCACGACGACCTTTATCGTCAAGATAACGACTGTATCTTGATTTAGCGATAAAAGTGTTGTACGGAGTCATTGTGTATGGCATATCTTATAAAACCTCTTTTTCTAGTCTATCGGCATTGTCCTCAATTTTATCCGAGAACATCTCTACTATGTCTTCACTGCTGATGTTTAAAAGTTCCAGTAGCGTTACCTCATCTAAAGCAATAAGACGTTCTTTAATTTCGTGCAAAAGCAGTGGCATAGTTTCTTTCTACTTGTAATACTTATCTACTACATCATCATAATTATCTATTAAAAACTCTAAATAATGCTGAATTTTTTCTAGGTCTTCTCGTCCATTTTTATAAGGGAATCGAAGTATGTATTTTACCACATTATGAGACCAAGGGTCAAGTCCCCAATCTAACGCTATAGTCCAAGGTTGTACACCTTTTTTATAGTGTGTACCGCCTACTTGCTTTGACAAACTGTCACCGGGGTCTTCCATTCCATCCGCAAATTGAGCAGCTAATCTAGCTTTACGAAAAAACTCTTCTGTATCATCTTCATACTTTGTTAAAACATCGTAGCCATAATGTGCTGGCATTGCGATTGGATTATCCATGAGATTTTACCTCTACCGTTTTCTTAGTTGATTTAGTACCTTGTGACCAGCTTCCACAAGACCTACATTGATATCTTTGATAAGTACCAGTAGTTGACACTGCTGTTCCACGCTTTTGCAAATGCTCATGTCCACAAGTCGGACAGCCTTGAATATCGCTGAATAAATTGCGGTTAGGGGGATTTTTAATCCAAGGCAAAAGATTATTGTACAAGTCTTCCAATAAAACAACATCTTGTATGTTGTAATCTTCCATACGTTTCCAAGCATCTTTATCTCCATTCATACATTTGACCCACAAAGCATGACCTTCGTGTTCGTGTTTCTTACCTAGACCCAGACGTTGAGATACATAATCCAGCTTATTGCTAGGAAACCTAAAATTACTACGAACCACACGCAAGAGGTCAATCTGTTTATAAGGCGATGGAGGAAGTAACTTGGTGAGTAGAAATTCCTTGTTAAGAGTAGGAATATCAAACTTAGTTCCATTGTAATGGATAACAGCATCAGCAGAGTCCAGAAGAGCATGAATACCTTTCAGCATTGTTTTAGGTTTAGATTGGTGTACAGAATCAAAGTAAATGTCTTCTTCACCTAGCCACTTAGCTGCGTAGCATAAGACATAGGAAGACTCCATCAATTGATTGATACTGACGTTTTGCTGCCATAATCCCCAGACGTGCGCCGTGTTCGGAGATGTTTCAATATCAAGCAGTAGGATTTTCACTGTGTGTCGTCCTCATCATCAAACAACGAATCAAGTGCTTTTTCACGCTTACGATGCTGTAACACCATTTCAAACTCTTTCTTAGAAATAGCGTAGTCATGCTCACGTCCGTAAGGATGGTCGGTAATGAACAGAATTTTTTCTGATATTCCATAACCATATTGAGCAGCTAAAAAGTCACCAAACTGTAAGACTAATTCTGTCCAAGAAGTACAGTCTTCTACACTAAACTCTTTAGTGATTAAACCATCTCCGCTATGTATTTCAAACTTGACTTCCATGTTGTTGTCGTCGTACATTGTCATTCTCCTATTGTGCCATTAAGTCAAATAAAATCTCTGCATCAATTACTGCAAGTGGTTTACAGTTATTCTGTTTAATAATAACTATTGGTTCACCATCGCCATGCTTCTTGCACTGCTCGTAGTAGTTGTAGACGGCTATCTTTGCTAAAGATTTACACTCAAATGTTGCTGGCATTTCTTCCTTAGCAAACTGAGACATCACTACATCTTCACCATGACTACCCATTGGACAACTGCGTAAGTCCTTATCCGTTAGTTGCGGATACCTCGCTAGTAACTGCTTTACTGTCCATTGCTGGAGTAGTCTTCCTTTTTGTTTTGCTGAGCTTGTTTTCAAGTTTTATTTCCTTTACTTTTGTGAGCATCTTCTTAGGGATGGTAATGCTGTTATTACACATACCTATCGTGATAGTCCCGGCAAGTTCAATTTGTTCATCATCTTCAAACACTACAAACCCAACTGACTTACACTTTAAATCTTCACGCTTTGCTTCATGCCATTCACCTTGAGCAAGTGCGTCTAACCATTCAACTAGGACGAGCTTGGTGGTGTCCAGACTTGATTTGGACTTCTTTGGAGCCACAGTAGTTGTGCGTTCTCCGAAACTCGCTGCTGGTCGCCCTCGTAGGCTTTGAGGACTGCTTGATATAGTTCGCTTTCGTTTGTACATTCTTCAAGAATCCTTTTAGCTTTAACAGGACCAATACCCTTCAGTCCAATAATGTTATCAATTCTGTCACCAGTAAGAATTTGAGTATAGAAAGCAGTTAAACCTTCAAACTCAGTTACATGATATTTTTCTTTATTGCGGTAGTTGTAATGCCAACCTCTAAATTGATTGAGGTCTTTGTCAATATGTACCATGATAGTTTCATCTTCAGGAACTGCGTAAGCAGCGATACCAACTGCATCATCTGCTTCAATTCCTTGTACTACTGTAAAGCCCCATGATGTCACTAAATGACATCTAAGTGCTTGTAAATGAACAGGTTTTTCAGATACTCTCTGACCCTTATATGGAACTGTAACTGCTATCGCATCACGGAAGTTGCCTTTGCCCGTTAGGAAGCCCTTGTAATCTTCACAGTCCAGCTCCATACAAAGTTCAGTCATTGTTTCCTCAAGCCTTGATATCGCAATAGACTCCTCTGCATCGTTACTAGAGAAACCTACTGCGTAGCAAAGACTATCAGCATCAATGAGAGCTGTTATCACAGGATGTCGTCGTCCAAGTTTTCAATAGAAGCGTCATCACCACTAGCGTTGTACTTCACTAAATCGGTAATAACAATCTTTGCTAACGAGGCAGATACACCATCCTTGTTCTTCCACTTCCAGCTATACGGCTTAATCAAAGCGATTGCTTTAGAGCCGTTACCAACTACATCTTTAATCTCGTTACCATCTTTGTCAAATGGCTGGATAGCGTAGTTTGACTTCACTGTTAAGAACCAACCCTTCTCAGGTTTGTCTTCACGCTTGCGAGGTGCAAGACCAATAGACTCTAGGGCTTCAACGGCTGCTGTTGACAGGTTAGCCAAGTCACATTGGAACTTGCCACTCATGTCGTTTACTTTGTCAAAGAAAGCCCACTGAACTTCTGCTTGAATCTTAACTGGTTTTAATTCCATTTTAAATCTCCTTATCTACTACGTTTAGAAATACTGCCTGTTTATTATACAACAACTTACAACTATTTGATTTCATAATGTGATAAACTTATTGTAAAGTTTTACTGATTTATTGTAAAGTTTGATTAGAATAATCTAGACTTTCTTCCATTGTTCCATCTTCAATATCCAATACTGCATCCTTTAACAACTCATAAGTCTCTTCCAAATCAAAACTAGAACTTAATGAATATGTCCCATCTTTGTAAGCAGACACAGCAACCATGCCGAGTAGGTTTGGGTCTTTTTCTTTAGTCATCAATGTGTCTCTTTCCATGAGTTACCTACCTTGTATTCTCCGTCCAGAGGACAGCGCATTTTTAACACTATACCAGCTTCTTTGATTGCTTGCTTACCTAACTGACCTACTTCTTCTGCACGACTTTCTTCTACTTCTATTTGCCATTCATCGTGAACATTAGCAACTATTTTAAACTCTATCTTTGATTGACGTAGCTTTCTGTGCAAAATAACAACAGCTTGCTTCATAACGATTGCACCAGCGCCTTGCAGTAGCGTGTTGAGCGCCGAGTGTTCTGCACGAACGAGTAACTTGCGTCCGTCAAGACCCGGTAGCCATCCTTCTTTAGCGTAGATACGAGCCACTTTCTCTCTAAGAGCTTTAAGTTTCGGCGTATTTCGTAGAAAAGAATCAATGAGCTTTTGTCCTTCTTTCGCAGAACCTCCAACAATCGACCCGATTTTGGAACTTCCAGCGCCATAGAGGAAAGCATAGATAAACGTCTTAGCTTGATTCCTCGTTTGCAACCCAGCAGCGGTTTGGTTCGCTGTGTGGATGTCGCCCGATACAACTTCATGTGTATATACATTGTCGTTCATATAGTGAGCCAACATTCTCAACTCCAGTCCTGAAGCATCAATGCCAACTAACTTATATCCTTTCTCTACAATCCATAAATCCCGACACTCGTGTCCGTAAGGACTACCGCTGTTAGGAACCTGTGCCATGTTAGGCTTCATGTGCGTCATACGACCTGTAACAGCGCCGTTGGTGATGACACGACCATGAACCCTTCCGTCCTTGCCAAGAGCTTCTAGCCAGCTATCAATCTGTGCTATCCGCTTTTGCAACATCATGTACTCTGCTAAGGTTTTTGCTTCTGGGAAGTCGAGGCTTTCGAGCGTGGTTTCGTCGACGATGACCGACCCTTTTTCTGTAAACTTGTTAGGCTTCCACCCCTTTTCGGTGAGTCTTTCGGCAATTTGCTGCCGACTGCCGGGATTGAACGGCTCGATGATGTCTTTGAGCGGTTTCCCTGACGTTTTGTGAACTCTTCCAGTGGTGACTTTATCGGGGAAGATGATTGCCATTTCAACCTGAATAGCGTCCAACTTAGTTTTAAGTATAGATAGTAGTTGTAAAGCCCCAGCTTCATTGAGTTTAAAACCGTTTCTTTCTTGCTCCGCAACGATGATTGCAACCTCGTGTTCGAGCGTGATACTTTCTTTTGAATAGTCATTCTTCATCTCCTGAGTTAAATGTTCATATAACTTCTTTGTTACCAATGTATCTTGAATACAATACTCTTCCATCTCCTTTGACCAACCACTATCAAAGTCTGTGAACTCACCTTTAGCAAACCCTAAGCGTTGTCCCCAAGCAGCAAGGCTGTGTCCGTCTTCCAAGCTAGGGTTATACAACCTAGACAACACTAGCGTATCGACTACTTGTGACTTTCTAACAGTAACACCCCAAACTCGTTTCAACACTGGGAAGTCAAAGAAGATGCCGTTGTGTGCCACAATTTCAGTTGCGTTGTTAATGTAAGTCTGTAACAACTCAGGAGTCTTAAAAGTAAACCATTCATCTGTATCAATATTCCTAGTAACAACACACCAAATCTTGTCGTGTGCTAGGTTAGTTTCGATGTCAAGAATTATCCTCATTCGATGATTTTAACCAAATCTGTCAAACTAATCAAGTACATTCTTGAAGTGTTGTCATCACCACCACGAATCATCTTAGGCATATTCTTGGTAATATAGGAGCGTAGTTTAGATACTGGGAACACTAGCGTCATAACAATGTCATTACCAACAGCAAGGTTATGGAACCAGTAGTCTGCCTCAGTAGAAGCAATACCACTCGGACGACCACGACTCTCAAATTCAATAACGATGTTGCCTGTAGACTTCCATTTATCTCTTTCAGTCTTAACTTCTATCTTTTTGTTCTGTAGCATATCCGCTACTTTTTGCTCAAACACTTGTCCATACTGTAAGTCAAGGTCAAATCTTTTGTCGTTGTTCATAAGCATAGTTTTATCAAACCTCCTAAGTACATCAATACCGCAACTGCTTCAACAACAAACAAAGCATAGTCTTTCTGATAGACACCTGACCAAGCCCATAATCCACTACCGACTAAACCAAACCAGAGGTTCAACGGGAAAATGTTTAGGCTAGTTAAGGCAATGCCAATCAGACAAAGAGCTGTGCCAGTCCACTTAATCATTCCTATCACTATCGTCCATTCGTTTAATCTCGTGGTCAATCAAGTTTTTTGCAGCTTGGAGCGACCTACTCAACAACTTCATATCTTCTAAATGATATTCTGCAATTCCACCAGCAGGGATACGATAAGCCTCTAAAGACTGTCTTACGATTTCTTTTAGCGTTGTTGCAAACTGTACAGGCTCATCAGAATCACCGAACCAAAAACCATAATCAATCGCACCATTCTCGGCAATCCAAGCATAGCCATCTAATTTAATATTTTTCTTACTCATTTCTCTTGTGCCTTTCTTAGTATTGCTTTAGCAAAATAAATTGGGTCAAATTCTGAATCTGTTGGAGTAACTTCCAAATAAGATTCTTCATACAACTTATATATTTCCTCATCTGTTAGTGTCTTTGCTGGATTAAGACCTTTAGCAAGGCAGTCGTTAAATCCCTTGTTATAAAAAAGTAATTGTTCATTATTCATACGTTCCTCCAATACCTATCTTTAGGGTTAGCTAACATAGACTTTAACAATTCATCCACCGACCTAAACCACTGAGTCACTTTCATGCCATCATGCGTAGTGATTGTAAAACTCACTTACCCTCCGCAATAAACTTATCAACGGCAACATCAATCTCGTTACCAATCATCCAACGCCATTCACTCATGTCGCCATTACAGGCAATAACAGACGGAGCAACTAAGCTAGTATCAACATCCCATGACGCACTGCGTAGCCAGCGATAACGCTCTGCATCAGCATAGATTTCGGTGTTGTCCTGTATGCGACCAAAGACATCCTTGTTCAGTGTACGCAATCGGTCTATCTCTAGACATAATGCGTTGATGTAATTGCGAGTGACGGCATACTCATCGTGCTTCGCATAGTCTCTTGCTGCTTCTACTAAGTCTCTCATAGTGTGTCCTTAATTTCTAACATTCGTCCAGTTTGTCCATTATACAACAATGCTCCACAATTACCAGTGTAGCCACTAAAGCGGTTCTTTAGCACACGCACTGAGGTAGTGTTACGCTCAATCATGTCCATCGCCTGTCCGTTACGCTCTAATCCTATCACGATATCAGACAGTTGCGCTATTGCACCGGAACCTCTTAACTGTGCTAAGGACGTTGCAGCACCTTCCTCATGACCTTTGCTATCAGGACGTTTAAGGTGAGAGACACAAATCAAACTAATGCCTGTTTCCTGTACAAGCATCCGCAACTTAGTCATAATGGAATCCAAGGCTTTGCGCTCGTCTCCAACATCACCACCACTAACGATAATACTAAGATGGTCAAGAAAGACATAGCCACAATTAAGCCCTTTAGCCATGTAACGCACTCGATTGACAATATTTTCCAAACTAGTACTGCCGAAATGGTCAAACAGATAAATGCGGTCACTTCCGAGTGTTCTATCAAAAGCATCTTTAAGCTCCTCTGGTGATACATCAACATCAGGTAAATGAATTGGTTTGTTTACTGCCAAAGACATGAGGGAACGAGCAGTCTTGCGGACTCCCTCTTCAAGAAACATAAGTCCGATTTTGTCAGTTGTCTTGTTAAGTATGTGCCATACAATCTCTCTAAGAAATTGAGATTTGCCAAGTCCACTTCCTGCAGTGACCATGACAAGCTCCCCCTTTCGTATGCCATACGTGAGTTTATTAAGTCCCTCGTAAGGGTAGTCGCAATCAGCCTTTTCAATAGGCGCTGACACAATGTCCCAGAGGGTGTTGCCTTGAATAATTCCATCAGGGACATAAGACTCAGCAGACCACCAAGAATCAATAAATTCTTTACCAGCACCATTCTCAAGATAATCACACGCATCCTTGTATCCTTTCTTATGCTTCATTACTTTAACTTTGCCACCGAACAATTCAGCAACTGCTTGTGATGCTTTAATTCCCGGCTCGTCAGCATCAAAGCAAATCACAATATTCTCGAATGAATCAATCCATTCATATTGCATCTTGCAATCCTTCAGAGCTGCTTGTGCGCCACTTCTAACGCTCACACAAGGATATTTACTGCCTTGCATCTGATAACTCGCCAGTGCATCTAATTCACCCTCACAAATAGTCAAGTAGCGACCAGCTTTAGTGAATAGATTTTGACCAAATAGAGTTGCCTCTTTGAAGTCCCCAGCAATACTAAAATCTTTGGTTTCCACTAACCTTGTTTTGATTGCCGTCATCACTCCATCAGCATCATAGTAGGGATAGTAGTGTTTGCCTTCATTCTGTCTTACTCCGTAGGCTATGCAAGTAGCCGAAGTAATACCACGATTAGCGATACTAAGAGAAGAGCTATTGTCATAAAAATTTAAGTCCTTATTCATTGGTTTAACTACTTTCGTATGTGTTGTTGTACCATCCCCAGCGACATAGGTTTCGCAAGCAAAACAGTATTGGTGACCATCATCAAACAAACTGTTTGCATCACTACTTCCGCAACTCTCGCAAGGGATGTGCTTTAAGTACTTACTCTCAGAAACTGTCATATTCAAATCCGTCTTTGATGTCCATATCCATCTCAACAAAATCATCTTCATCAATATCGGTATTGCTTAACATTTGAGCATTGCACCAAACATCGTGTTCATCGTCTCCACCAACTGTTACATAGTAGGTCTTTGTGACTACGAATGTTGCAGTCAATCCTTTTGGTTCTCTTTTATATTCAATCATTATTTTACCTCAATTATCCCTTGTTTCACTCGATAAGGATACCTAGACTCAACCCAAAAGCATCTAAATACCCCGTCCTTAACACTTAACCATCCGTACCAATCGCTATATTTATCAGCATAATTACCACAAACCTCATGCTCTACCTCAAGCATAGCGATAGAATAGCCCATAAACGCACTAAAACAAGCTACAAGAGCATATCTCCACATAGATATACCCCTACCCTATACGATAGGGACTAAGCGGTCTACGGCTTGATTTAAGCGGTTTCTGAACTCTTCCATAACCACTTCATACCCGTACTGTCCGCACAATGCCACCATTTCCTCCAAAACAAAATGCTTGTGCATCTCTTCCTGAGCATATTGCAACTCTAAACCCGTCATTTCATCAAATTCATACATAAAATTCTCCTTGTTTTAGACATCTTATCCTAAAGTACATAAAAAACTGTTGTTTTTAGACACATTAAAAAAATAAAACACTTGACAACTTTTAAAAAATTCATTACAATGCCTTAACAACATAGACTATCGTTAGATTGTTGTTTTATGTAAAAACTATTAAAACCTATGCACAGTAACGATATAGCTATATAGGTCAATATTAGCGTTCCTCCCAGTATTCATCAACATCATCGTTATCATAGTCTTCTATGTAATCTCCGTCATCATCTAGCAACTCACCATTCCCAGTATCGCCCTCACTAATCAAGTCATGCCTTACCTGTATAGGTATATAAGCATCAACTGATTTTAAGCAAGTCGAACACATCTCCAAGAATTGCCTTGTTATGCCATGCCTTACAGTAGATTCATAGTCGTTTAATGCTGTATTGCAACAAATACATCTCATAATATAGCCCTTCTGAGCTGTTTAGCTCTTAGTTAATAGGTAGGTATCAAGTATACCCTAAAGTCGTCTATAAAGCCTGTCCTATGGCTCGCAATAGCCAAATCATAACCTGTGTATAGACTACAATGCCAGCCAGCCAATAAAACCAAGTATAGTGATTATTCATAGTGGCGAACAATTAACATACTTGCCATCATTACAAATAATACATACCTGAGAACCATTAGGACTGTCTATAATGACTGTCTTACAGGCGGAATAGGCAAAGCCTGACAATGTTAAACCAACTGCGATTAAGAATGTTTTAAGCATGATAGTAATTCCTCATAAGTGATGTTGTGTTTTAATAATTCAATTCTTATCTTTTTAAGTGCGGACTGCTCCAACTGGCTAACCCTTTGGTGACTGATACCAAGCGCAGCCGCAACCTCTTCTAACCTCATCTATGCCCCTATATTAAGTAGTTTAAAATGCTCCGCCATAAATTGAGTCGTCGACGTTTTTTGTTTACGGTTTAACTCTTGAGCGATATCGTCGCCGCCTATATTTTTAATCCATCCATAACCATACCATTGTAATTGTCGGTCATGCCATATTACCTCAAGGCAATTCTCGCCCCAAGATACGCTAACGGCTTTCCCGTCGCCTTTTATAGCGTTGTCAATACATCCCATAACTTGCTTTTTACTTGGCTTACGATTGTGAAATTGATATTCTACAATTTGGTGTAATGTACTCATTTTAAAATCCTCCGGTGCGATAAACATAAATTAAGAGCGGCAGTGTAAAGCATAGCAGCCCGACTAAACAACCTTGTAAAAACTTAATCATAATAAACCCCTTAAATTGATTGTAACGGTATGAAGCGCCCTTTTAGCGTGCCATGGACGATAATAGATGGACTTGCTTTTTTACTATTCTTGCCGCCGTTACAAGCGCCGCACTTGTCACAAGTTAAGCGCTTTCCTGCCTCTTCGCTGGCAGGGCAAGCAAACTCACCGGACAATAATGCCTCTTCGCTGCTGCGAACCCTAAACGTGCGGAACCCTTTGGATAACGCTAGAATTCTATCGGCTTCATTATCAGCGCTTGCCATGCAAAAATCCATCACGTGGTCGGCTTTACCGGTTTTCCACTGATGAGAATATCCGGTGCTGCCTTTAGAGTTTAATAGCAGGGTTTGCCATATTAATGCCGGTATTGCTGCAGGGTCGCCGTAAGTACCTAAGCGAACCATTCGACCGGCGGACAACGTCGCCGCTATCGCTAGGTTTTCCGGATATATGCCTCTATTAATGCCGTCGGCGACTGCTCTAGGTCCTTGCCCTAAGTTAACATAGCAAGCGCCGCCTAACCCTCTTCTATGGCTGCAGTCGCCGCAGATTGAGGCGTCGGCAAGTGATTGCGAATTGATAACCGGCGATAATCCATTGTCAACCAAAATATAGGTTTGAACCATGTCACCGGTTTTTTTATTGGTGCTATTGGTAACGGCGACGGCGACTATTGGTTTACCGTCTAATAATGAAGCGCCACGATATATGATATATCCGCTTGGTTTTTTTGTTGCCATGGTATTACCTCCAAAGTTTAGGATACTACAGTAGGAATAATGCCCTAGTACACTATTAAAGTATACTAGGACTTACCCCTAGATTATGCCTCTATTAATTCTGCCTCTTCTACTGGCTGCGCTGCCTCTTCGCCGGTGCTGAATGCCTTAATATAATCGGCGCTTTTTTGTGCCAGTGCTGCGGCTTTGAATATTGCTTTATTATCGTTTTTGAGTACTCTCAACCATGAGGCGATATATCCAGCATGGCGCAGGTCGCCATTAATCTGATAATTGGCGCATAAGAATGCTGCCGACAATTCTGCAATCAATTCCTCTGCAGCGTATGCCTCATTCCCAAATCTACCGGATAAATCACGATTGAGTCGACTGGCTGCGCCGCTCCAGTGGGTTAGCTCATGCAATAAAGTCGCATAATAACCCGCCTCTGTTTTAAAGTCTGTTTTTTGCGGCATCTGAATAAAATCTTGAGAAGGGCTATAAAATGCCTTATCGCCGCCATGCTTAATATCTGCGCCGCTTGCTGCTGCCAGTGCCTCAAGCGCTGCGATACTGTTAAACGTTTTAACCGGTAACACTGGCGCCACGTATCCGTCGACTTGGTCGGCATTAAATACACTGTATGATTTTAATACATAATGATAACTTTTCTCTTCGCCGGCTGCCGTTGTTTTGCTGCCAGTCACTGGCGAATAGAATATTATCGTTGTGCCTTTGGTGCCTTTTTTAACTTGAGCGCCTACAGTCAACCATTGTTTATATGTTGCCCATGCGCCGGACTTGTAACCCGCTGCAGCCTCTGCCATGCTTAAAATGATAGTGTTAATGCCTTGGTAACCCTTGCCGCTGATAACGTTATGGCTGCCGGTGCTGCTGCCTTGCCATTGCTTTACCCAAGGTGCTGCGCCGCTCTCTAGCTGCTTAATAATTTGGTCGGTTACTTGCTGATATATAAGTGATGACATGATTGTGAGTCCTTTAGTTTAGGATACTGCGGTTAAATTGTGCTGCTTACCTATAGTATAACGGCACAATTCTATAAAAGTATACAATTATTTGATAGGTGTCTTCCCTTAAGGGTTTACCCTAGTCTATGTTACCCTGTTATGGTGCAACATTGCCATACACGCTCCGCCCTGTACAGATATACAGTGTGTCATAGAAACAACATAGTCTATATAACTAAAAGTTATGTAAGTGAGTACTAACTAACGTAGTTAAATATGTAAGTGCTTACTTCGCTATAGTGTGGTATAGAAACAACATAGGGGGGAGGGGGTGTTGTTGTGTTGTTAATGTTGTTGGAGCCGCTATAGCATACAAAAGAGTAAAATAGGACTTATGCCAACATAGACCTAAATAGTTGAGAATAAAAGATAAAATAGACAAGATTGTTTATAATGGAAAATGCTCACCTCTGTAAGAGGGTCTGCGGAGGCTAGTGTCAATAAGGTAGCCCCGCAGTAAGTGCGTAAGTCATCTTACTGTGAACGCTGTCTGCGCTGCCGTAGGCGCTGTTGTAGACCCTTTAAACACTGTTTATAAAATAATGCTTGACAGAATCACAAAAGTATGCTAAAATCGCTTTACAAGTGAAAAGCACACAATAAAGATACTGTACAGTCCCCTTCGGGACGACAAGTTATAGCGCCCTGTAGCAAGGGGAACAACAGCCAACAGGCGTTCCCCTCTCCGATAGCGAACAACGAATCTTCCGATAGCACTCTATAGTACTTATAGGGCTTTAATTTTTTTATGTCTCCTTAAAGGATAAAGACTCATGTCGGATGATTTGTCTTCTAACGAAGTGTTGGTGGTTGAAAAACCAAAGCGTCCGAAGATTAAAAGACGTGAAGTGGTTAATGGTAAACCAAAGCGTGGTCGCCCCACAAAGGCGGCTATCGCCAAGAAAAAGAATCCCGGCATACTGGGTAGACCTCCCGGCGACGCTGCTAGGATAGCGGAGTTTAAAGCTAGACTACTAGCCACTGCTGGTGATAGTGTTATTACAAAGATTATAGAGACTGCATTGGCGGATGGTCATCCAGCGCAAGGTGCAATGCTCAAGTTCTGTGGAGAACGATTATTACCATTATCTAGCTTTGAAGCAAAGAGTGGTAGCGGTACTCCGCAGATTAGTATTAATATTACTTCGTTAGGTTCTCCTACAATAGAATCTTCTGAAATAATTGAAAACGATGTAACAGATGTTGTTATAAGAGATATTGATGACAACACTTGATTTTAAACTATTGAATTGGCAACAGACAGTATTTAAAGATAAGACTCGATTTAAAGTTATTGCTGCTGGTCGTCGTTGTGGTAAATCACGATTATCTGCAATCACTTTATTAATTGAAGGTTTGAATTGTCCTGAAGGTTCTAGTGTAATGTATGTTGCACCAACACTAGGACAAGCTCGTACCATTATGTGGGACTTGTTAATGGACTTAGGCAGACCCATTATCAAATCTGCTCACATTAACAACTTAGAGATTACTTTAGTTAACGGCAGGAAAATCCTCATTAGAGGTGCTGACAACCAAGACTCTTTGCGTGGTGTGTCTTTATCATATTTAGTAATGGACGAGGTAGCGTTTATTAAGCCAGAGATTTGGGAACGAGTGCTTCGTGCAGCGTTGTCAGATAAAAAAGGTAGAGCAATGTTTATTTCTACCCCTTCTGGTCGTAATCACTTTTATGAGTGGTTCCAGTTAGGACAAAGTGGTGAAGATGAGGATTGGAAGTCTTGGCACTTTACTACTGCAGATAACGAGACGATTGACCCTAAAGAGATTGAAGCTGCTAAGAGGACACTAAGTTCCTTTGCATTTAATCAAGAGTATATGTCTTCCTTTAACAATGCTGGTTCTGATTTGTTTAAAGAAGAGTGGATTAAGTTTGGTGAAGAACCTAAAGATGGTTCATGGTACATCGCAGTAGACTGTGCTGGCTTTGAAGAATTAGGTAAGAAACAAACAAACAAACGCTTAGACAAAACGGCTATAGCGTGTGTAAAAGTAGATAATAATAATATTTGGTTTGTAGATAAGATTGAGTGTGGCAGGTGGTCTACTGAAGACACGGCACTAAGAATACTTAAAAACATTCAAGAGTATCAACCAACCGCAGTCGGTATCGAGCGAGGAATCGCTAAGCAAGCAATTATGAATCCTTTGATGGATGCGATGCGTAGAATGAACTGTTACGCTCACATTGAAGAATTAACGCATGGTAACAAAAAGAAAGTAGATAGGGTTACTTGGGCTTTGCAGGGTAACTTTGAGCATGGACGAATTGTGCTTAATGCTGAAACTGACTTTGATTTATTTGTAGATGAGTTGTTGATGTTTCCAACGCAAGGCGTACACGATGATACTGTCGATGCTCTAGCGTACATTGAACAACTTGTAAGACCTTCTTTCGATGTCGATGATGGCGGAGATGAGTGGGAAACTTTAGATGTGATAAGCGGATACTAATATGAAATGTCCTATTGAAACACAAGACGTAAAAGCTAATCTTAAAAACAGAGACTGGGCTTTTAAGAATGTAGGCTATGGTCCTGCTAATCCAAACGAACCTAATGGTGCTTTCTGGAACGCTAAAGCCAACGAATGGCAGACTGATGTAAAACAAGCTAAGTCGATGCGTTGCGGTAACTGCTCTGCCTTTATACAAACCCCACAAATGATGGAATGTATTCGTACTGGTATTGATGCAGAAAAAGAAAGCTACGCAGAAGATGTTGTTGAGTCTGCTGGTTTAGGCTTTTGTGAACTATTTGATTTCAAGTGTGCAGATACTCGCACCTGCAACGCTTGGCTCATTGGCGGTCCAATCACCAATGAAAAAGAAGAATACATTGATGAACCCTTTAAAGATTCAACCGAAGACTAAGGAATATAATGGCTGAGAATATGGATGTTAACGAAGGCACTATGTGGGATGAACCCTCTTCATCTGATAAAGAACTAGCAGCTTTTGTTGTTGCACACTGTGACCGCTGGAGAGACAGTCGTGACCAGAACTTCCTAGAAGACTGGAAAGAATATGAAAGAATCTTTAGAGGTGAATGGGCTTCTGAAGATAAGACTCGTGATTCAGAGCGTAGTCGCCTAATCAGTCCAGCCACTCAGCAAGCGGTAGAAACTCGCCACGCTGAAATCATGGAAGCTATCTTTGGTAACGGAGAGTTCTTCGACATCAAAGATGACCTAAAGGATTACAACGGAAATCCAATGGATGTCCAAGCTCTTCGTGCTTTGCTCATGGAAGACTTAACTGTTAACAAGATTCGCAAATCTGTTGACCAAGTTGAATTGATGGCTGAGATTTATGGTACAGGTATTGGTGAAATCATTGTTAAGACCGATACTGAGTATGTTCCTTCCACTCAAGCAATCCCCGGTTCAGAGCAAGCCGCTTATGGCGTTACTGAGAAACAATACTTCTGCGTTAAAATAAATCCAGTTAATCCTAAGAACTTCTTGATTGACCCTAATGCTACTTCGATTGAAGATGCAATGGGTTGTGCGATTGAGAAGTTTGTCTCTATCCACAAAATCGTGGAAGGGATGGAAAAAGGTATCTATCGTAAGGTAGACATCGGACCTACTGGTAACGATGACGACTTAGAAGTAACTCAAGAAGTTATTCAGTTCCAAGATGACAAGGTTAAACTCCTTACTTACTACGGATTAGTCCCTAGAGAGTACCTAGAAGACCTTGAGAACAACGGAGAAGAGGTAATTGACCTATTCCCTGATGATTCAGTTGCAGACAACTACAGCGACCTTGTAGAGGCTATTGTGGTCATTGCTAATGATGGTTTGCTTCTCAAGGCTGAGAAGAATCCCTACATGATGAAAGACCGCCCTGTAGTTGCTTATCAGGATGATACAGTTCCTAATCGTTTCTGGGGTCGTGGTACAGTTGAAAAAGCCTACAATATGCAAAAGGCTCTTGATGCACAACTTCGTAGCCATTTAGACAGTTTAGCTCTAACAACTGCACCAATGATTGCGATGGACGCTACTCGCTTACCTCGTGGTGCTAAGTTTGAAGTTAAACCCGGTAAAGCTATCCTCACCAATGGTAATCCAGCAGAGATTATGATGCCATTCAAGTTTGGTAGCACAAGCCCTGAGTCTGCAGCTACTGCTCGTGAGTTTGAGCGTATGTTGTTGATGGCAACTGGTACTCTAGACAGTCAAGGCATGGTATCACAGGCTTCTCGTGATTCTACTGGTGCTGGTATGTCAATGGCTGTGTCTGGAATTATCAAGAAATACAAGCGTACCCTGACAAACTTCCAAGAAGACTTCATGGTTCCATTGATTAAGAAGGTTGCTTTCCGTTATATGCAGTTTGACCCTGAGCGTTATCCTTCTGTAGACATGAAGTTCATTCCTACCGCTACTTTGGGTATTATGGCTCGTGAATACGAACAACAACAGCTTATTGGCTTGCTACAGACACTAGGACCTAATACTCCTGTGTTGCCTATCATCCTAAAAGGCATTATTGCTAACTCCAGTCTGTCAAATCGTGCTGAAATGGAAGCTGCACTGACTCAAATGAGCCAGCCAGACCCACAAGCACAGCAGAAACAGCAGATGGCAGAGCAAATGCAGATGGAACAGGCTCAAGCAACCACTCAATCGCTGCAAGCTAGAGCGCAAAGAGACCAAGCAGAGGCTCAAAAGACTGTAGTTGAGACACAATTACTGCCTGAAGAGCTAAAAGCGAAGGTTATTAGTTCACTTTCTACCAATATCGAAGGTGATAACGCACAGATGCAGTTTGAACAACGTGCAAAGATTGCTGATTTAATGCTTAAAGAGAAAGATATTGAGAACAAAGGTAAAATTGTTGAACTACAGATGCAAAAAAACGCAAGAATGTAAAGAAATCTATTGACTTTTTAATAAAACTGTGGTAAAATACGGCTATATAAGTAAGTAAGCGCTAACTAACTTGAAACCTAAAAAAACAAACGCCCAAAGAGATTTACAGTATGTAAGTACTAAACAAGGGCGATTTAGAAGTTTAGTAAAAGGTGCAAAAGCAAGTGCTACTAAAAGAGGACAAGTTTTTGCGCTAACTTATGAAGACATTTGTTTGCTGTGGATAGAACAAAAAGGTAAATGCGCTTATCCAAACTGGGACATGGATTGTATAACAGGTTCAAATACAGTTGTAAGCATTGAACGCATTGACAACAATGTTGGATATTTAGCTGAAAACTGTATTTTAGTATGTTGGTGTGCTAATAGAGCAAGAAACACATTAGATTTTACCTTTTTTAAGGAAATGTGTAAAGCCATTAGCAATAAAAAATAACATTCTCCAAAAGGACAAAGAATGGACGAAAAACTACAAGCCTATTACGAGGCACGATTCTCGATGATGGCTACCCAAGGTTGGAAAGACCTGCTTGAAGACGCTCAAGGCTTCTTCGATGGTATCAATAAAGTAGCAGCAATACAGAATGAAAATGATTTGTTTATGAAGAAGGGTCAGTTAGACGTTCTTCAGTGGCTATTAAGCCTTAAAGACAGTTCATCACAGACCTACGAGCAGCTCATGTCGGGAGACTCAGCAAATGGCTCTTAGGGTATTTGATTTCCTCTGCGAAGAGGGACACTTACACGAACACTTTGTTAGTTATGAGGTGACAGAAGTATCGTGTGAGACTTGCAGTAAAACTGCTTTACGACAGATTTCAACTCCTACCATTTATTTGGAACCGTTCTCAGGGAACTTCTCTGCAGCGGCGGATAGATGGGCTAGAAATAGAGCTGAAAAACAGAAACTAGAGCAGAAACAAAATTCCTGAGACACCTCGTAAGAGCCTCAGATTATTAATCCTAAAATCACTTGATACGGTGACAGGAGACTTTAAAAATGGCAGCACAATTCATTGAACAAAACGAACTGTTTAACAGTAACGAACAAGACGAAGTACAAGACATTACAACCCCAGTTCCTGACAGCACTACTACAGGAAAAACTGAAGAGGCTGGTGTCAAAGCTGAACCAATAGAAGAATTACCAGAGAAGTACAAAGGTAAATCTGCTCTTGATATTGCTAAGATGCACCAAGAAGCTGAAAAGCTCATTGGACGTCAAGCAAATGAAGTTCACGAAGTACGAAGTCTTGCAGACCAGTTATTAAAACAGCAACTCGATTCCAACAAGAGAATAGCAGCCCCTATTGAAGAATCGCTTGAAGACGACTTTTTTGCCGACCCAGCAAGTGCGGTCAACAGACAAGTAGAGAAGCATCCTGCAGTACTTGAAGCTAGACAAGCAGCTTTAGAAATGAAGAAGATGAAGACGGCACAACAATTGTCATCTAAACATCCTGATTTTGCCACCGTCGCATCAGACGCTGGATTCCAAGATTGGGTAAAATCTTCTGCAATTCGTTTAAACCTGTTTGCTAAAGCTGACGCTGAATACGATTTTGAATCTGCTGATGAATTGTTGAGTACCTACAAGGAACTTAGACAAGTCAAACAACAGAATCAAAATACTCAAACAGCAGCAGTTGAAAACAAAGCTCAAGCACAAGCAATGAAGGCAGCTACAGTCGATGTTGGTGGCTCTGGTGAAACCAGCAGAAAAGTATATCGAAGAGCAGACCTTATTAAACTGAGAATGACAGACCCTGACCGCTATATGGCACTTCAAGATGAAATAATGAGTGCTTACGCCCAAGGACGAGTTAAGTAATTTTAGAATTTATAATTTAAAGGAAATATATCATGGCATTAGGTACAGATAACGTAACGGTCACAACAGCAGCGACGTTCATCCCAGAAATCTGGAGTGACGAAATTGCAGCCGCTTACAAGAAATCATTAGTAGCAGCTAATTTAGTTAAAAAGATGTCTTTCAAAGGCAAAAAAGGCGATACAGTTCATATCCCTGTTCCAACTCGTGGTTCAGCAGCTTCTAAAACTGCAGGTTCACAAGTTACTTTGATTGCTGCAACTGAATCAGAAGTAACAGTATCTATCAACAATCACTACGAGTACAGCCGTTTGATTGAAGATATTGTCGAAGCTCAAGCATTGTCTTCACTGCGTCAGTTCTACACAGACGACGCTGGCTACGCTTTGGCTAAACAAGTTGACACAGACTTGATTAAATTAGGTCGTATTGCTCAATCTGGTGCTAATACAGCAGCTTACACCAAGGGTTACATCGGTGGTGATGGTTCAACATTGTATGTTGCTGCAAACAACAACGCTTCTGCATTGACTGATGCTGGTATCCGTCGTGCTATCCAGCGTTTGGATGACAGCGATGTTCCAATGGATGGTCGTTTCTTCATTATTCCTCCATCAAGCCGTAACACATTGATGGGCTTGGCTCGTTACACTGAGCAAGCGTTTGTTGGTGAAGTTGGCTCTGCTAACACCATCCGCAACGGCGAAATCGGTAACCTCTACGGTATGCCTGTATTTGTATCTAGCAATGCTGATACAACTTCTGGTAGTACTTCAGCTCGTGCTTGCTTAATGGCTCACAAAGATGCAATGGTATTGGTTGAGCAAATGGGTGTTCGTTCACAGACTCAGTACAAACAAGAGTACCTAGGTACATTGTTTACTGCTGACACACTTTATGGTGTTTCAGAGTTGCGTGATTATGGTTCAGTTGCTTTGATTGTTCCAGCATAAGTAGTTTGATTGACTCTGCCCCGGTAGAAACTGCTGGGGCAGTTTACTTTAGTACTCTCTCATAAGAGTTTTAAAATAAACTGTAAAGGTACAATATGGTTCAATTTAAATGTATTATTTCTGGCAACATTATTTCTTTTGAACACGAAGTAGATATTCTAACTACTCGTGATAATCCTGCTTATGAGGAAGTAAAAGAAGAAATAAAACCTGTAGCAAAAACCACTAAGAAAACTGTAGCAACTTCTGAGGAAGTTTAAATGTCTATCTATCGTGGTGCAGGGGGTGCAGGAGATGCTGTTGCCGACTCAGCCAGTGAAGCTCTATTAATTCGTCAATTAGCTGTTGACGTACAAGTTGATGCAGACGCTGCTCAAGCCTCTGCTACTGCTGCTTCTGGTTCAGCTACAACAGCTTCTACACAAGCAAGCAACGCATCAACTTCAGCAACTAACGCTAGTAACTCAGCGTCTTCAGCAAGCACATCAGCTACAAACGCCGCAGCATCTGCGTCTACAGCAACTACACAAGCATCTAACGCAAGTACTTCTGCAACGGCTGCTGCAGCTTCAGCAACCAGTGCTTCTGGGTCTGCTTCAACAGCAACTACACAGGCTTCCAATGCAAGTACCTCAGCAACTACAGCTTCTACTCAAGCAAGTAATGCTTCCACTTCAGCCACTACAGCAAGCACTCAAGCAACAAACGCTGCAAGTAGTGCATCGGCTGCTTCCACATCTGCTACAAACGCAGCAGCATCAGCTACATCCGCTTCAGGAAGTGCTTCTACAGCGACTACTCAAGCCAGCAATGCCAGCACTTCTGCGACTAATGCAGCATCAAGCTCTACAAGTGCAGGAACATCAGCCAGTACAGCCACAACTCAAGCATCCAATGCTAGTACTTCAGCAACCAACGCTGCTGCAAGTGCCACTACAGCGACTACACAAGCCAGCAATGCTTCCACCAGTGCTACTGCTGCTGCAGCTTCTGCGACATCAGCAAGTGGTTCTGCATCGACTGCTACAACACAAGCATCCAATGCCAGTACTTCAGCAAGTAATGCTGCTACTTCGGCAACTAACGCTGCCAACTCAGCAACAACTGCAGCATCGTACACACCAAGTCAAACAGGCAACTCTGGTAAGTTCTTAACTACCAACGGCACTGCTACATCTTGGGGTACTGTCTCAGGTACTATCTCTGTTACTGGTGGAGATTTAACTCTATCTGGTAGTACTGGTACTGCAATCACCAATGCAACTCTAGCAACTGTTAATAGCAATACTGGTGCTTTTGGTTCTACTACATCCATTCCAGTTATTACTGTAAATGGTAAAGGATTGATTACTGCAGTATCAACTGCTTCTGTAGCTGGTGGTGCAGCACTCAGTAACGACACAACAACAGCAAGTAATCTTTATCCTTTATTTGCTGCAGCGACTACTGGCACACCTACAACGATTTATACAAGCAATGCAAAGTATTTGTATAAGCCTTCAACTGGCGATTTGCAAGCAAGCCAAGTAGTAGCTTCTAATGGTTTAATAGTTAACAATGCAACCGTAGCTACAAGTTATTCAATAGCATCAGGAAACAATGCCATGAGTGTTGGTCCTATGACAATTGCTAGTGGTCAGTCTGTAACAGTTGCTTCAGGTCAAAGGTGGGTGGTTCTATGAGTTCAGTCGTAATCTCAGGCGATACAAGCGGTGCTATTACATTAGCTGCTCCAGCCGTAGCTGGTACTAATACCATTACACTTCCAGCATCTACTGGCACAGTATTAACTACAGGCAGTCCACAATCAGGTGGTGTTATTCAAGTAGTTAATGCTACTTATGCTACTCAAGTAAGCACAACAAGTGCAACATTTACTGCTACTGGTCTTACTGCTTCAATAACTCCTAAATTTGCAACAAGCAAAATTCTTGTAACTGTAATTCATTCAGGTGTTGCAACAAGTGCTGGTGGCGGTGGATTAGCTGTACAAACTCAATTACTTAGAAATTCAACTGTAATATTATCTTTAGATAGTCTTGGATTATATAGCAATGGTTCTACACAATCTGTTGGAACTGATGGATGTGCTACTTATTTAGATAGTCCAGCAACAACTTCTTCCACTACTTATTCAACTAAATTTGCTGCTAGAAATGGTATAGCAACTGCTTATGTTCAATACGATGGAGGTGGTGGCTCTACTTCAACAATTACTTTAATGGAGATTGCAGCATGATTACATTACATGATGCTATTTTTGCTTTAAACCCTTCTATTAAAACTATTCGTGGAGATGTTGCTTACGACCAAAATGAAAATGAAATAGCCTACAATAAAACAAATGCAGAAATTAAACTAGCGGAATTACAAGCTGAAGAAACTGCTAAAGAACAAGCAGAAATAACTGCTAAAGAATCGGCTCAAGCAAAACTTGCAGCATTAGGTTTAACTGCTGATGAAGTTAAAGCAATACTAGGAACTGCATAATGCCATACGGAACAGTAAACGCTGATGTAATTCAGACTTCTACTAGCGGTGGCATATTGGGTGCTGGTAATGCTTCTATTATGAAGAATCGCATTATCAATGGTGCAATGGTTATTGACCAAAGAAATGCTGGTGCGGCAGTTACGGCTTTAAGTAGCGGTGTATATCCAGTAGATAGATTTCAAGTTTATTGCACAACAACTGGTTTAAGCGGTAACGCACAACAAGTTTCTACTGCCCCTGTTGGTTTTGTAAATTCATTAAAATTTACTACTACTACTGGTGCTACTTCAGGTTCAACTGAAAGAGCCCAAATTCAACAAGTAATTGAAGGCTACAATACTGCTGATTTGCAATGGGGAACTGCCAACGCAAAAACAGTTACCTTATCTTTTTGGGTTCAATCTTCAAAAACTGGTCAGTTTGGTGGTAGCGTTCAAAACTACGCAAGCGACAGAAGCTACCCATTTAGCTACACAATTTCAGCCGCAAACACTTGGGAACAAAAGTCAGTAACTATTGCTGGTGATACAACTGGCACTTGGGAAACTACAAATAGTGGCGGTATTTGCTTAAACTTTGACTTAGGCATGGGTTCAACACTACAAGGAACTGCTGGCACTTGGGCGGCAACAAATTATCGAGGTGCAACTGGCGATACTTCTATTGTTGCTACTACTGGTTCTACATTCTTGGTTACTGGTGTTCAACTAGAAGTAGGTAGTTCTGCTACTGGTTTTGAGTATGTAAATTATCAGACTAGCCTAGCTAACTGCCAACGCTATTATCAGCAAATTAATGGTAATACTTCGGTTGGTACTGCCGCTTATGGAATGATGGGTTCAGGAATGGTTTATACAACTACACAAGCTGATATATCAATTCCTTTAAAAGTTAGTATGAGAGCAACCCCTACATTAGCCCAGTCCACAACCGTAATACAAGTTGGCGGAACTTTATATGCAACTACAAGTATTACTGATGCTGGAAGCACTCCAAATGTTGTTTTTGCAAGAGTTGGAAATGCTGGCTCAATGACAGTAGGATATGGTGCAAATTTAAGTTCAAACAATAGTACATCAGGCTATTTTTCAATGTCTGCGGAGTTATAAAAAATGTATAAATTAATAATAGTTAGAGGAACAGAACCATCTTGCGTAGTCCGCACAACAGATGGCGCTTGCATCCCTTTTGCCCCTGACAACACAGACTACCAAGCCTTTAAATCAGCCGTATTAGAACAACAACTTGGCAGTACAGTTCAAGAAGATGGCGATTCATTTAGCCTTAATACTAGCCCTAATGATTCAATCCTAGAAGATGCAGACGGCAATGTAATGACTATTGACCAAGCAAAAGAATATGTAAGGACTTTGCCATGAGCATGATTATTGATGGGACTAATGGTCTTACATTTAATGATAGCACTACACAAACAAAAGCTGG
>Ga0209296_1000922_pt1 | contig 24173 bp, 28 predicted proteins | sample S_130206_EF_Meta_FD_187319 | JGI IMG/M metagenome (GOLD analysis project Ga0209296, IMG submission 187319) | Freshwater microbial communities from Lake Simoncouche, Canada to study carbon cycling - S_130206_EF_MetaG (SPAdes) (version 2) | ecosystem: Environmental > Aquatic > Freshwater > Lake ...
GGGCAAACGTGCTATTGGTGTAATTAGTGAAAATCCAGCATTTATGATGAACAAAGATTTAGAAGGCGGCGTCTATGTTGCACTTAAAGGTCGAGTTCCAGTTAAGGTAATTGGTCGTATTAAGAAAGGTGATGATCTAATTGCAACTAATGACGGGTGTGCAATGATGGCAGTTCCACACGCTAGTGGTGTTTTTGCAGTTGCACTTGAAAGCAGCGATGATGAAGGTGTAAAAGTTGTTGAAGCGTTGGTGTTATAATTATGGTAACAACTGTAGCAACTGCATCCGGTGATCCAATTGGCGCACTAGACTATAACACTATTAGGGATAAAATTATTCCTATTATCGGTGTTGGCTCTGCTGACAAAGGATATGGACAGGCTGTACAAAGTACAGCAGTATTCGAAGGCAATATTGCAACTAAAGCTCAGTGGGATGCACTACGTTTTGATATCCTTAATGCAAAATTGCATCAAGATGGTGTACTGCCTCCAATCGTAGAAATACAAAAAACAACACCGATTAGATACGGCCCGGGTAATCCAAATACTGATTACAGTATACTAGCAGACATTGCTGTGAGTAATCGATTTACTGTAGCAGCTGGGCAAACAGTATTAAGCTCAAAAGCTAATGCAACTTTAGAAACTGCCTGGGGGGCATTGGCAACCTGTGAATTAACTTTAACTTTTTTAAACAGTAACGATGCTAGATATTTTTTTAATAGTGGCGGCAAGATTAAATTTACGTCTACCAGAACAGGCGGAGCGAATACATCACAGAATAATGCTTGGACTAATTTACTATCAACAGTAGGTACACAGGCATTTAGTGCTGATCCAGGACTATCGATTAATTTTTATAAGTTAACAAACGTGTACCAAACATTCTATATTAGATCAACAAGTACTCCTTATTCTGATAACAACTTTAAATTAGAAGCTAAATCAAATGTCGCAGATAATATTGGCGGAACAGCAACACAGGTTATTATTAAAATTAGTTGGGTTGATGCGTATGTTGATCCGGATACACTACAGGCACCGGGATCGTCTCCAGCAAGTAATGCTCCAAACGATGTAGTTGATGGCACACTGACTATTAACGTTGAAGAAACTAAAGCATCCGGAACACTTTATCCATATGGTAGCTTTACAATAGCCAGCCCAACATATTCACTATCTGCAATTTCAACTTCTTGATAGTGTTAAATAACAGCCCAAGCAGAATTTAAAAAATGGCCTTAAACACACTAACATTTACATCAAATACAACCTGGACAGTGCCAGCAGGACTGTCGGTAGTTTCTACGGTGTTTGCTGTAGGCGGGGGCGGCGCGGGCGGATCTTTTAGCGGTGGCGGCGGAGCCGGTGGCCAAATAGTATGGGCCACCAATATATCTGTAGGGGCGACGGTATCAGTAACAATCGGCGGCTCTAATCAAAATACGGTCTTTGGCAGTGTTACTGCCGCAGCAGGCGGGGCCGGTGGCAATACTGGCAACGGTGGCAGCACTTCTCAAAATTTAAGAGGAGTAGTTACAAACTATTCCGGAGGAGCAGTATACGGATATACTCCTCCCAATCAAGGAACTAGATATAGTGGCGGTGGTGGTGCTGGCACCGGACGAAACGGATATACTGCTGGACCATTTCCAGGAGCAGGCGGCGACGGATATCGCTGGCCTGTAAACAACACCTACTACGGTGGAGGAGGAGGCGGTGGAGCCGATTCTACAGTTAACGATCAAACAGGAAATGCTAATAGCCTTGGCGGCCAAGGCGGTGGTGGTGGCGGAAGTGTAAACGGCGCTGGCGCAGCAGGTGCTGCGAATACCGGTGGTGGCGGTGGTGGTGGCAACCGAGGTTCCGGCGGCGGTGCAGGCGGTACTGGGATTGTAATTATTCAATACTATGATCCTCTGTTTGAATTATCGTTAAGCAATCCGGGCCTCAGCGAAGGTGAAACACTAACGGTTACTCTAAGAACTCAGTACGTTGCTAATGGATCAGTTATTCCGTTTACACTGTCTGGTAGTGGTGTCGGCGCAGGAGATTTTGCTGGCGGGCTGTCTGGAAGTATCACTATTACCAGTAATGATAATGGAGTTACTGGATCAGGCTCAACAACGATTACCCTAGTAAATGACAGTACCACTGAAGGTAACGAGATAGTAACATTATCGTTAACTAATGGAAGAACATCTATAACATTTATTGTTGGCGATTCGTCAATCGGTTCAATTGCCAATGTACTCTCAAAGACAATTTCACAGGCAGATTATAATACGATTCGAACTAAAGTAGTTGGAGTAATCGGAACTGGTGTTGGAAATTCCGGATGGGGGCAAATACTTAAGAGCTCAGCAGTAGTCGAAGGAACAACAGTTTCTATAAACGAATATAGCAATTTAAAGTATGATATCTATAATGCCTGGCGTCATCTTTACGGAACAGTACCATCACTAACTGACCCAACAGTTGGCGGATATGTAAGAGCGAATGCTATAAATTCTCCATACTCTCAGTATGACACATACGCTAACGTGATAGTTTCAAATAGAATGAACTCTCCGGGACCTGGGCAATACGTCACAAGAACATCACCGCCTGCTCCTAGAACTGAAGTTTGGACCACATCATATGTTACGCCGTGGTCAAGCAGATTGAGTACTATAGTTAACGTTTCTTTTAGTTCGGGTAATGCTGCTCGATACTTTTTCAATTCTGGTGGAGAACTCCGAATAACTTCAGGTCGATCAGGCGGCAGCGGTACAACACAAGATAATGCTTGGACAACGCTGTTGCAAAATGCAGGCACCATTCGATTCGCTGGCGGTATACCGGGCGGAGTAGTAGCCAGCGGTGTTGGTAATTTTTACAGTATGTCAAATACTTTTCAAACAGTTTTCACAATATCAGCATCTAACCCATATGCAGATAACATATTTAAAATACAAGCTAGAACACCGGGTGTAAACAATGTCAACGGAGGAGCAACTTCACTGGAATTCTTAGTTGAATGGCTAGATAATCACCTAGGTATTGCTGGAAGTAATGACACTGTATCAGGAACAATGCAATTGGCATTCTCGACTCTTGAAGCAGCTGGTATATTACAGCCCGCCGGCACTGGTAATTTTACTGTAGACACTCCAATTATAAGTAGCTTTACTATCTTACCAGGTTAAAAATATTTTCTCCCTTAGTATAGCACGGTAAATAAAGTGCTATGTTAATAGGAGATAATATGGAAGACCAACTTCAAAGAGCTCTAAATTTTGCCAACTATCGGCAATCTTTTTCAATCCAACGCAAAACACTCAAAGAAAAAATTGAAGCCAAGCTGACCTACGGCTTTGGCGGTGGCATCTTTAAAATTGATAGAGAGCTGATTAGTTTTACACAAACCCTAATTGACAAAGAGCGTGCCTTCGGGGTAGTTATTTTAGATCAAAATGAAACTCCAGTATTAGTTGATGATCTACAGCATTTCCAAGATGATATTATTTCACGATATTTTGAAGCAACAAACGAATATTTTGAACAATATCAAAATTTAAAGAAAAGTAGAACTGTGGAAAAATTACTAGACCTATGAAAAAAGGTGCATTGATTTTTGCTCACAATAACAGAGACGTTGACTATGCGTTAATGTCTTTGATTTCAGGCGGCCTTGCTAAAAAACATCTAGGCATACCAGTAACACTAGTTACTGATGAAACAACATTAGCTTGGATGAAGCAGTCAAACATACACCAACGGTCTACAGAAGTATTTGAAAATATTATTACAGTTGAAAAACCAGTTACTGAGAATCAACGTAGATTATGGGACGGTGTTGAACTTAACAAAGTAGTACCTTTTGCAAACGCTAACAGAGCATCCGCCTACGATATTACTCCTTATGATCGTACATTATTATTAGACAGTGATTTTTTAATTTTTTCAAATAGACTAAATGAATTTTGGGACTCAGAAGAAGATGTATTGATTGCTGATTCTATGAATGACATCTATGGTCCTAGCCGAGTTGGCTATCACGACAAATATATTTCAGACACTGGAATTCATATGTTCTGGGCCACTACTGTGATGTTTACTAAAAACGAATATAGCAGAGAATTTTTTAACCTAGTAAATTTTGTTAGATCTAACTATCAATATTACGGTGATCTATTTAGATTCAACACACAGCAGTATAGGAATGATATCGCATTCAGCATCGCTAAACACATAATGAATGGGTTTGAAACTGACCGCACAACAGCATTACCTGCTCTTCTTACAACCATTGACAAAGATATTTTACACAGCGTAGACTCTAACGGCAAATTAACTTTTTTAGTTTCTCCTATGTTTGATTCTAATATGTGCGCAGCCGCAATTAAAAATACTGATGTACACGTTATGAACAAACAAAGCCTTATTCGCAATGCAGATGCACTATTGGAGTTAATATGAACTTTGGATATCTAATAGTTGTTTCAACATCTACTGAAGTTGATTATACTCAGTTGGCCTATGCTCTCGCCCTTAGTATTAAAAATACGCAGAAGCCGGGGTATGATAAAGTAGCATTAGTGATAGACGATCCACATCAGATATCGCGTTTTAATTCAGCCTGGGTTTTTGATCACGTTATTCCTTGGGATAAAGAAATCCATTGGGATGGCCGCAGTTGGATGGATCAACTGTCACCGTTTGACGAAACTGTGTGCCTTGATGCTGATATGTTATTTCTCAGAGATTACAGTCATTGGGTTGATTATTTTGTTGAAAACTCAGAGTTATATGTTGCAAACAAAGCCTACACCTATAGAGGCGAGCCAGTAACTTCGGACGAGTATAGAAGAACATTTACTAAGAATGATCTTCCTGACTTATATTCGATGTACACCTTCTTTAAGAAAGACAGTGAATTGGCCAAAGAGTTTTTTACCTTAGGCAGATATATTCTTAAAAATCCAAAAGAGTTTAGTAATTTATTTTTATCAGTAAGTAAGCCAAAGGTAGTAGGTACAGATGAAGCATTTGCATTGTCTGCTAAACTGCTTGATATAACAGATGAAATTGCCTACGAACTAGAATTTCCGAGATTAGTGCATATGAAGCCAATGATACAAAATTGGCCGTGGCCTGCAGACAGTGTGTCAGATCACGTGGGATTTTATCTTAATAAAAAAGGTCAATTAAAGATTGGCAATTACCAACAGTCGGATATTGTACATTATGTTGAAAAAGATAAGATCAACACAGAGATGATCAATATCTTAGAGGAGATAGCGTGGAAGAAATAATTGACGATTTTGAATCTTGGTTGAAAAACTATACTCCTGTAGAGATAGACTATTACGCAACGTTTGATTCCGATACCGGTAAAGTTACTGCGGTAGGCCCATCATATGCGTTTACTGATGAACCACATAAAGTTGCCATTGATCGTGAAATGGCAGAATTAATATTAGAAGGTAAAATTAACGTACATTCTTGTATTATCGATATGCGGTCAAACACACTTGAAATTGCAGAAATAAAATCAGTTTTTAAGATCGACGATGTACTGCATAGAATAATTTCAAAAGAATGGACCGACATTGAAAAACCAGATATCTATATTACATACGATAGAAGCAAAAAATCTTTAAAGTTTCAGATGACTGAAGAATTTTCTGGAACTTATAAATTAGACAAACAGTTCCAACCTGTAGTACAGCGTAAGATCTATTGGGATGGTGAAACAGTGATGAATTTTTTAATCACTGATTACAACGACCCTAATATTTTACACAAAATGATTTCATTAAAAATATCCGATTTAATTGCAGCATCTAAAACTTTTAGAAGTTTAGATCTACCAGAAACATTTAGCGTTTATACTAGACGTATTTTTAAAAACTATGTTATTGAAATAAAATGAAAATTATAGAATTTGATGTTGTATTTTTAAGCTACGATGAACCTAATGCAGATCTACATTATGCAGACCTCTGTAATAAAGTACCTTGGGCAAAGCGTGTACACGGAGTTAAAGGGTCGGATCACGCACATAAAGCAGCAGCAGAATTGAGTGAAACAGAATGGTTTATTACTGTAGATGCTGACAACATTGTAGATCCTACGTTTTTTAATCTAGAACTTGATATGACAGATCCTAAGATACAGGTCTATGGGTGGTGCGGCCGCAATAGTATCAATGGTCTGCGTTATGGAAACGGTGGATTAAAGATCTGGAAAAAAGATTTTGTACTCAATATGAAGACCCACGAAAACTCAGATAGTGATCGAGGCCAAGTAGACTTTTGTTGGGAAGATGGTTATAAAAACTTTCCACGTATCTACAGCGAAAGCATTATTACAGGCTCACCATTCCAAGCGTGGCGAGCAGGATTCCGTGAAGGTGTCAAGATGACTTTACTTGACGGAGTTAAAGTTCCTCCACAAGAAATTAAAGAACGTATCTGGTGGCATAATATTCATAGACTACGTATGTGGTCAACCGTTGGTGCCCACGAAGAAAACGGAATATATGCAATTCTTGGAGCTCGACTAGGAACCTGGATGACCAACTGTACTGATTGGAATTATGTTGATGTGCGTGATTTTGAAATATTAAGAACTATGTATGAAGAAAATATCAAGCACGACAATGTTGAAGCAGATATTATAGAGGTTGGAGAAAAATTAAAATTAGAACTAGGCCTCGATTGGCCACTGCTTGATGCGGCACAAAGCAAGTATACCCTAGATTTATACGATGAAACAATTAATCTAGGGTTAACCTATTACAGAATGCCTGACAATGTATGATATTTTTTATGTTGGTAAAGGAGCAATCAGCAATACTGCTTGGGAAGAATTCAAGCAGAGATATCCTAACGCACAAAAATTAGAAAACGTAACGTCTTTTGAAGAAGTAAAACGCAGGGCTTTTACTAAAATGTTTTGGGTAGTATGGGATTATGTCTTACTAGACCCGGAATTTAATTTAGATTATCGTGTGCCTAAGTGGGATGAAAAATATGTTCACGTATTTAAGAATGGTAACTTCTATGACGGCATCTGTATATTTCCTAAGAATGCACGTATACTGCAACGGGAGTGGGAATATAGATTCTTTACGAATAAAAAAGAAATGGACACAGTGGCTAGTTACCCAAGAAAATATGACGTAGTTTTTATTTCGTACAATGAACTGTCTGCAGAAACAAATTTTTCTGCACTGTTAACGCATATAGACGGTAATCGAGTACATTGGGTGCAGGGTGTTAAGGGAATACATCAAGCACACGTTGAAGCGGCCAAGCGTGTTTCTACAGATATGTTTTATGTTGTAGATGCTGATGCTGATATTGCAGATAGTTTTAAATTTAATTATCAAATTCCACATTTTGATTTTAATGCAAAAAACACAGTGTATGTTTGGCAAAGTCAAAATCCAGTAAACGAACTAGTATATGGGTATGGCGGAGTTAAATTATTACCAACACGGATGACTATTGATATGGACCTATCTAAAGCAGATATGACAACTAGTATATCAAAGCTATTTCGCCCAATGCCAGAAGTTAGTAATGTTACTCGATTTAATACTGATGCATTTAGCGCCTGGCGCAGTGCATTCCGTGAATGTTGTAAATTAGCCAGCAGAGTAATTGATCGCCAAGACGATAAAGAAACACAGCAGCGATTAGAAGCGTGGAATACGCTCAATGAATCTGTACCATACGGTGCCTACGCATATATGGGTGCGATAGCAGGCAAATATTTTGGTCTATTCTGGCAAAATGCACCCGCTGAGTTAGCAAAGATAAATGACTTCGACTGGTTGAAAGAACAATTTGAATTAGCAAAGGAAAATCTAAATGGATGACAAAGTACGGATACAAAAATTCATTCCTATAATGAATGAGATTAGTCCTACGTTTTGTCTAGCGAAATGGCATCACACGACTATCTATTTGCAAACAGGAGAAACACATAGTTGTTATCATCCTGCTCCACATAAAATTCCGTTAGCAGAAATCGCAGTAGACCCAAGTGCATTGCATAACACTAAAGAAAAGATCAATCAACGTGCCGAAATGATAGCAGGTCAAAAACCTAGTGGCTGCAATTATTGTTGGAACATTGAAGCAATGGGCGAAGATTATATCAGTGATCGTAAAGAACGCAATGCAAGTATCTATACTGAGGAAAGACTAGGAGCTATTAAAGCCGATCCTCTAGCTCCTGTAAATCCACAATACATTGAAATCAGTTTTGGCAACGAGTGTAACTTTAAATGCGGATACTGTCATCCTAAGCATAGCAGTGCATACCATAAAGAGATTAAAGATTTTGGACCATACGATATGGTTAAGAATCATCGTAACGACATCAACTGGTTTACAGTCTATGAAGAAGAAACTAATCCCTACGTAGAAGCGTGGTGGAAATGGTGGCCCGAAGTTAGTAAGACACTGACAATTTTACGCATCACTGGCGGAGAACCGCTACTACAACAATCAACTTGGAGACTTTTAGATGAGCTTAATAATAATCCTAAACCTAATCTTGAGCTTAACATTAATAGTAACTTCGGGGTCAAGCCGATCCTCATCGATCGACTTGTAGAGAAAGTAAACAAACTATTGAGTGAAAAGAAGATTAAAGACTTTAAACTGTTTACTAGTATTGACACCTGGGGTAAACCTGCAGAATATATTCGCACAGGACTAGACATTGCGGTATGGGAAAAGAACCTAGACACCTACCTAACAAAGACAACTCTGCCTGTTACCTTTATGATTACATTTAATATCTTAAGTGTAACAACATTCCAAAGTCTATTAGAAAAGATATTAGAATGGCGTGTAAAGTACAATGGCAACGATCAAAATAAATGGCAGCGTATACGCTTTGATACACCGTTTTTAAAAGAGCCTTTGCAGTACGATATGAATATACTGCCCAAGGATGAGTTTATGAACTATATGAAAACCCATCTAGACTTCATTCTAGCCAATCTAGACGATAAAAACCGCAGCAAATTCAACGACTTAGAGTATGCTAAATTTGAAAGAGTTGTAAAGTATATGGAAACGACTCAGTATACTAACGAGAAGCTGTTAGAAGGCAAACGCGACTTCTTTAATTGGTTTACCGAATATGACCGCCGAAGAGGCACGGATTTTGTTGCAACCTTCCCAGGATTGGAAAACTTCTATTATGACTGCCGCATCGTCTAAGACATTCTGTATACTGCCTTGGGTACACTTTTATGCCAATCCAGACGGCAGCGTTTTACCTTGTTGCATTGGCGATCATCATAAACCTTTGGGTAATGTTCGTAATAACACAATAAAAGAAATCTGGAATAACGATCAATATAAGTCGATGCGTTTAAAGATGCTCAACGGAGAACGTTGTGAAGAATGTTCAGCTTGCTATCACAGTGAAGATAACGGTATAAAAAGTGCAAGGCAACATCAGAATATTGAGTTTCAAGATTTTAACAAGTTGGCCTACTTTACAAATCCAGACGGTTCGCTCGATTCAATGGATTTAAAATACCTAGATATACGGTGGAGTAATATCTGTAATTTTAAATGTCGTAGCTGTTCTAGCACATATTCTAGTAGTTGGGCTACTGAAGATAATAAACAAGGTTATAACAAGCCAGTGTTTATATTATCGGGCGGAGAAAACAACGATCATCTGTTTTCACAGATAACACCACACCTAGCTAACATTAGAGAATTTTATTTTGCAGGTGGCGAACCATTACTTACAGACAAGCACTATGAAATACTAGACTATCTAATTGAGATCGGTAACACCGATGTTAAATTACGATACAACACAAATATAAGCAATTTATATTATAAAGATAAATCAATTATTGATTATTGGAATCAGTTTAGTCGTGTTGAAGTTTATGCTAGTTTAGACAGTTGGGGAGACCGAGCAGAGTATATCAGAGAAGGTACAGTCTGGGAAGAAATAGAAACTAACGTTTTAAAAATTCGTCAAGAAGCTCCAGCAGTTAAGTTAGGAGTAAGTTCAGTTGTATCGGCATTTAATGTTGCTACTCTAATACCTTTCTTAGATAAGATAACAGATATGTTTGGAAATAATTTGAATTTAAATTTTTATAATTTAATCAATCCTCATTATTACAGTACTTCAATTATTCCTGACAACCTACGAGAATCTATAATTGAAAAACTAGAAAACACAAGATATAATAATTCAATCAATAGACAACTAGACAATGTTATTTCACATTTAAAGAATAGTGTTTATAGTGAAGAATTGAGACTAGAATTTTTAAATGTCACTGATCATTATGATGAAATACGCAACAGGCATTTTGTAGAAACATTTCCTGAATTAGCGGAGTTATATTCGTGAAATCGTATTTTGATAATTTAAATACCTACGATTCAAATATGATCCATTTAACATCTGATGGAGATAATTCTTTTTGGTTAGTGTCTCCAGGATCGATTATAAAAAAACGACTTTTAGAATATGGATTCAAGATTGATGCAGTTAGTAACATCGATACACCTGGTTGTTATTTTATTGACGTTAATGCAGATCCTCAATGGTGGGCCGGAGTACTAACAGATACCGGTGCACCAACACAGCACATACTAGAGTTAATTCCTGATCATATTAAAGTATTAGTTCGAAAAAAACTCTTAAGGATTGTCATTGCAGGAGACAAAGAAGGCGGAGTATTTGTTACAGACAGTTTTGATTGCTATCGATCAACTACTGACGCTATAATCCGATCATCTTTACCTTCTGGATCTGTTTTAATATTACACGGTAATATGAAAGCTGAGTCGCAGTACAAGCAATGGTTAGAAAAAACCAAACAGCCCGAGCTGTTTGAAGTTATGTATTCGAATACATTTTTAAAGGTATTCTTTGATGCTAACATTCCTGATGAGCCAGCAATACTACAATCCATAGACAATAAAAATGTAAAAGATTATAATAGTCTTAATCGTGTGTTTAGGCCTCATCGTGGTGCGCACTTATATAAGTTAGTTAAGGATAATATTTTAAAAAACGGACTAGTCAGTGCTAACGAGATATTTCGTGATAATACGGCTGTCTATCTATCAAACGCCTTGAGTGACGATTATTATTCTGTAATGGATAGCAACTATCCTAAATTTATTGACGGCAATTGGGCAAACGAAAATGCAGGCCCGCAATATAATATTGATATCTATAAAAACAGTTTGCTATCTTTTATAACTGAAACCAAGTTCAACGAACCAAGTGTGTTCCCAACAGAAAAAATTTATAAACCATTAGCACTAGGGCATCCTGTTATATTATTAGCCGCCGCTGGCACACTTGCAGCGTTGCGCAAAATGGGATTTAAAACTGACTGGTGTGGAATTGATCCAAGTTATAATGACATAGAAGATGACATAGAAAGAATGCAGGCAACGCATAATGAATTATTAAAGTGGGTGAACTTGCCAATGGAAGAAAAACTCGATCGTATTAATAACTCAATGCCTACTATAGAGCATAACTTTAATTTATCTAGGACCAGTAATTTTCATAGGGCATCGTTAGCCGAAGCATTAAATAGATCGGAGAGATATTTTAATGATTGAATTTAAAAAATACAAAAGATTTTTTGCATTCGGTTGCAGTATGACAGATTACTGGTGGCCAACCTGGGCAGATATTATTGGAAAAGAATTTAGCGAGTATTATAACTTTGGCCGTAGTGGTGCTGGCAATACTTTTATAGCATTGCAGATATCTGAAGCTCATCAGAGATACAAATTCACAGAAGACGACCTAGTAATCGTTATGTGGACTAGTACGACTAGGGAAGATCGATATGTAAAACGATATTGGCATACTCCTGGAAATATATACACACAGGATTATTATGACACTGACTATATTAGAAAATATTCTGATGTTAGGGGATACTTAATTAGAGATCTAGGGTTAATCAGACTTACTCTCGGAATGTTAAAATCTATAGGCTGTGATTTTTATATGTTAAATATGAGTCCATTTGTAAAGTCACCGTCGCACTACGGAGATTATTACGTTGATAACCCGACAGAAGGACTCGATGATGTAATCAAATTGTATCAATCTACTATAGATTATATTTGTCCAGATTTATTATCACTATCTTGCAATGGTAAGTGGCCGCAAGTTCCAATTGCTCATAGCAAAACACAGAAAACAGATTATCACCCAACGCCAGCAACACATCTAGATTATATACAACGAGTCTTCCCGCAAATAAACCTTTCTAAAAATACCATTGATTGGGTAGAATATTGCGAAATGAATGTTCGTAACGCTAAAAGAATAACAGATATTGATTCCACTACGTGGAAATTAACACGTATGAATCAAGAAGTACTATAATGCCCTGTGTTAATACTCCTAGCCCGTACTTAATAACATACGATCCATCTAATCCTAGATTGGAGATGACAACTTCGAGGGCAACTGTAGTACGTAAAGGAGAAACATTTAACTATTGGTATTGCCAATTCAGCTGTCATAACAGTTTTAAATGTTATGACATATTTCAATTGATGTCTGCTAAAGATATAGATCGAGTAAAAAAAGGTAAGCTATTCATTGTATTAGACAACGGACTTGAACCTTTCTTAAAATCAGCAGATAGTATCTATTATAATATTGTTATGCGTGGTATTCCGGCACAGCAGATCATATTTATGAGTTCTGTTCCGAATATGATTGACTATGTTAGCAATCTATCTAGGCAATTAGGAGAAGATCCTATACGTGTAGAATGGTACAGTCTATTTGAAGAAGCGATGTGGGAGGTTATAACGAATCAGTTAACTATACCACTAGACACACTGCCAAAAAAACAGTATAATAAGAAATATATTAATTTTAATCGCCGATGGAGACTGCATCGTCCGTTGATGTTAACATTGTTAAAGGATAAGAATCTATTAGATCAAGGGTATATAAGTTTCGGAAAGAGCGATTTTCCACAGGACACCTGGTCTAGTAGATGGAATGAAATGCAAAGATACTATTCTAATGATAGAGATATACTAGATATACTAGACAGGAACATTGATATACAACAAATGGATCCGATGTATCTCGACACAGATGATCTAGTAACTAATCGTGCCGAACAGACCAACTCGACTGACAAATATTATCTAGATACCTACTTTAGTTTGGTAAATGAAACTACTTATCATACCAAGCCTGGCTATGACGGTGTACCCTTCTGGAGCGAAAAGATTTTCAAGTGTATTGGAATGAAGCATCCGTTTATTGTTGCTACTGCTCCAAACAGTTTGCAGTATCTAAAGCAGTTAGGATACAAAACATTTGATGGAATCATCGATGAAAGTTACGATCTTGAAACAGACGATGGTAAGAGAATGATTAAAATAGTTAATGAAACAGAAAGATTGTGCAAATTACAATCAACTGAGTTAGAAAACTTTTTAGATCAGGCAAAAGAAATCTGTGAATACAATTATACTGTATTAAAAAACAAAACCGAATTTATTCGAGCGATGAACTAATGGGATTTAATTTTAAAAACTTCAAACATAAGGCAGAGCCGAGAGAGAAGCCGGCTGATCTAGAAGATCGCCACAAGGCTATGCTCGCAGCTATTGCTCCTTATGCTAAAACCAGTGTTCAGAAAAATGTTACAGATGTTACTATCGACTATTCTAGCAGAAAAACAAAACTGATATTGGTATTGATGCCAGAGTGGTCCGCCCGCTTTCCTCCTTTCAATCTTGCAAGGCTAAGTGCTGTAGCGAAAGAAGCAGGATACCAAACCAGTATACTAGATATCAACGCCAAGTGTGCCCGAGAATACAAATTAAACATAAAACCAACTAATAAAATTAATTTTACGCTTTGGAATCCAGCAAGTAGTTGGAGATGGGTAGGAGAAAACTATTACAAGTTTGTGCATCCTTTATTTGAAGAAAAATATAAAGAGTATGTTAGTGATATTGTAAAATATGCGCCTGATGTAATTGGGTTTTCTATGTATCAGTTTAGCGAAGAACCTACTAAATGGATAATTGCCGAACTTAAAAAATATCTACCTGATGTAAAGATAGTAATAGGTGGAAGCAATGTACAGCACGGCTGGTTTAAAATTGAATCCTATTACGATTATGTTGTTAATGGCGAGGGCGAACAAAACATTTTAAAAATATTAGACGAAGTTGAATCAGGAATCACTCATCCAACTCCGCAGTATCTCACACAGCCAGAAGAACAACGTATCAATTTAAATAATCTACCTATGCCAGATTACTCTAGTATAGATTTTAACGATTACGAAATTCCTAACGGTGCGTTAAGTGAACTAAGTCGAGGATGCACTGCCAAATGTACGTTCTGTGAAGAAACGCACTTCTGGAAGTATCGTCAACGGCAGGCAGTTGATGCGCTATCGGAAATAGAATATCTTTACTACAATAAAGGTACAGACATTATTTGGTTTATTGATAGCTTGGTTAATGGTAATTTAAAAGAACTACGTGCTTTTGCCAAAGGCATTGTAGCAAAGGGACTTAAAATCAAATGGACTGGGTATGCTCGATGCGATGGTCGTATGGATCTCGAATATCTCCAAGACCTTGCAGACAGCGGATGTATTGCTCTTAACTATGGCTGCGAAAGCGGCAGTCAAAAAGTATTAGACGATATTGACAAAGGTGTTACAGTAGCAGAAATGGAACAGAATTTCCGTGATGGAAAAAGAGTTGGAATTTATGCAGCGACAAATTGGATCGTAGGATTTCCTACAGAGTCTTATCAAGACTTTGCAGACACAATGACATTCTTGTGGCGTATGCGTAATGAAAATATCAACAACATCGGCACAGGTATGGGCTTCGGATTAGGCCCAGAAACAATAGCCGGTCAGAATCCAGACAGATTTAATCTGTCAGGACAGAAGTATCTAGGTTTTTGGATTACTAAAGATTTTAAATTAGGCGGAAGCCACGTACTTACTCGTGTAAAAGGTTTTAATATTCTAGTAGATAATCTTGCACCAGATCAGCAAATTGATTATCCTGTGCGCCCAGACCTTGCCAAGTATCATTATGATTTAACTTTTAATAACGACAACACTCGCAAAGACCTAACTTATGAAAAGTACGATTATAATATTATTAAGACAAACATAAATCCTTACGCCGACAGTCTTGTAAATGAAATGTGGCCAACGCTACGTACTCTATGGCGAGCCCGCGGCGGATATAAAATTGCAGTTAGATTTAGTCCTGAGTTAGACACTGCTGAGTTTGGAGGACACTTCGGTTCGGGGCAGTACTGGGCAGAGTACATATTTGAAATTGATGATCACGGTAAGTGGTCAGCTGACTTTGCTGTCAAGTTTAATCAGCATTGGACTTCTGAAAACGATCCACGTGAAGCTCATAGGCACGGACCATTCTTTGCACAGGAATATTCACGTATGCCCGGTAACGCTGCTAAACGTGCTAGAAAGTTAGCTAAACCAGTGTGGGGTGATAGCGGCCGTGATCATCAGGCCTTTGAAGAATTATTAAACGAAGAATTCTTTTTAAATCAAACCACTGAATGGAGTTTTGACTGGTCCTGGAAAGGTCAGGGTGATTGGGGTGATTATAAAAACTATGAAATCCAAGTGCCTACATCAATTGCTCAACCTATACAGTTTATAAAATCGTTGAATCCATCCGTATTGATCTCATAGTTTTCTTATTATGTTCAAGCACTTCTTGCATCTCTGTGCGCATAGTCTGTAATTCGTCAACAGATTTACTGTTAATAAAGTCAATAATTTCAAATATCTGCAGCATTCGATCTGTGTGATTTTCTATTTGATCGTAACTTTCATCCCACCATTTACTAAAAGTTTTAAATCCTAATTTCTGTACGTACTCTAATGTATACGGTGGAGCTACTAGTATAAAAGGAACTCCTATCGAAAGTGGAATCAAGGTCTTTTCACTGAAGTTTGCAGTTGGTTGTGCGAATCGTGTTTCATTTATAATTGCACAAAAACATTCTAGATAGCTTTTTATTAAGTGCTCTGTAACGCTCGGAGCATTATGATTGGGAATATAAACATCTGTCGGATTATCTACCGACACAACATAGTTGTATTCTATACTAAACATTTTGTTTTCTATAAACTTTGCTCCTTCCTCTACAATGTCTGGCCGATCAAACCAAACATTATCTTTTAAATCTTCGTAGGTAGCTTTAATATGCCAACTAAAATTGCCATTCATCTTGGCAATATAACTCATTACAATATGTCTGTGCGGAGTATATCGCCAATTACCACACCAAAACTTTTTCTTAATCACCTGATGAAGTTCGATTCTATCGTCTATATAATCCTGCCTTAGAAAAAAATCTAAGCATTTAAGTGTTAATCTAGGATACTCGATGCCGACCATCTTGTAGTCACCGGTATAAACAGTTATTGATAAATTATATTTTTCTGCAAAACTTGAAATACTATCTAGTTCCGATGCACGTATATCAATATCGGTATGCCTAAACTCGCTATAGAATGATCTATTAAATGAATCTTTGTACAGTGACAGCGGCTCGTAAAGATATATTGCTAGTCCTTGTTTTCGTAATCTATTTGCCTGTTTTTCAGTTAGACGAAAATTTTCAAGCCTCTTAATACTACCTGTTCCTGTAAAAATAAAATACGGTGTAGTGACATTTCTTAAGAACGACTTTTCTATTTTTCTATATAGAAATCCAACGTTGTCTGGAGTATCAATGGGAAGATTTTTCCATAGCAGTTCGTGTACGTGATCATCAGCCATTTTTTGTTCCTGTTATCTGCAGAGTATATCTATCTTCTAATCCGATATTGCTGGCAGCGTGTGGAGAATCATTCGACCAAAGTACATAATCACCCTTGCTATAATCTATAATAGCTTTACTGTCTATCTCAAAATAATGTCCTGGCTTCCAATCTTCTAAGAATATAATTGCTCTCCAAACTGAATCTCTTTCTACATTAAACACTTTGCAATATCTTGAGAAATGATCTATGTGTGTGGGCATAACAACACCGGTAGGCATTTTATAAAACACAAATCCACAGTTCGTAAGTTCTAAAGTCTTTGCAATCTCGTGGCACCAGCCAGGCATAGGATTTGTACTGTCGTACATCATTCCGGTAAAGTATGTGTTAGTGTACCCAGCAGTCCTCCATTCGGTCTCTTCGTCTTGTGTAAGAGGCTGTCTTACATAGACAAATTCTTTAAAAGAATTATCCCAAACGGGATTTACTGATCCCTTAATCCACATTTCTTTCTAAGTCCAAAGTAACACAGTGGAAACATCCACCAAGCGTTCTGCTATGTCTCATTGGTAGCATAGCGCATTCGATTCCGTGTTCTTGCAATAGTTTTCTGAGTTCGTGTTGATGTTCTTCGAGTGCTACTAGGTTAGGAGACACACTTAATAAATTTACATTAATCCAGGTCGAAGCATTACAGTACCCTGGGTAATGCCCGATGTCCACAGGCTCTGGGGCCCATATGACATCCCAGTTCCTAAAATATTCTGGAAGTTGATCGACACTCTTTATACGACTAGGATTTAACAGCATTAGTCCTTCACGTAAAAATGCAACTGTGCTATCGATGTGCATATAGCTGTAGACATTTTCCAAAGTATGAACTCTTGCTCTAAGAATATTATTCAAATATTCAGCGCCTGCTTTATTGCCGCTATTTGAAACTAGGTACAATAGATGATCGTTTGCTTTGATAACATTTGCAGCATCAAATTTAGGATGAGTATTGTGTAGTGCTAGTATATCTGGGTTTCCGATGCAGTCTTCGTTATAAATATCATCGCCTTGATAATTAGGAATTTCTACAATGTATTTTAAATGATTAGCGTAGGATAGGTATTCATTATTTCTAGATTGCAAGCTCATCGGAGCAACAATAGATTCGCGTCTGTAAGTTAATATTGTATCGCGAGGGCAGTAATTATAATAATTAACAATCTCTCTTTTCGGCCTAACAACTTCTACACCACACTTGGTTAAGAAATTAGATAGGGTTTCTAAGTCAGCATTTGCTTCTTCGATAACTTGATCAGGATAACGACCGCTTTTGATATTTGAAGAGTCTTTTACATCAGCATAATTTACTGTACGAAGACTTTTGTCTAAGGTGGGGATCTGTGCATAGTCGGCAACACCGACTACAACTTTTTTTAAGGTTCCCCATTCATTTATCGTGGACATATAATAGACTCTAAATACTCTGCCCAAGCACTATGCCCAGCTTCGTTAGGATGCCCGCAGTTAAGAAAATACTTAGAATCTCTAAGCTCTTCTCTTTCAACACAGGCGTACTGCCATTTTTTACCAAAATACTTTTCTGCAAATTTTTCAGTTGTTATATTATCTTTATGTAAAAACCCAAATTCAAAAATTGGAATTTGATATTTAAATTTTACACCTTGCAAATTTGCAAGAAACTCTAAAAATGAATTATCTAAAAATTCTATATGCTTTCTTGCAGGAGTATCGCCAAAGACGCTGAACATTATAACAGGCACACCCAAAGATGTTACTCTAGACATATAGTATTCCCAAGTGTCTAAAATATCATTAAGTGAATGATCCTTAAACCATTGATCTCTTTTTGCAGATAGTTCTGGTTCAACATAACTTAATGAAAACTGTTCAGATCTTAAAAACTTTGATTTAAAATATCTAGTAACACCGCTCCAGCCGATAATACACAGATCCGGTCTATGCTTTTTAATTAATTTTTCAGCAGTCTTGGTAATTGTTTCGTTATCAGACCCGGGATTAGCCCCCACAATAATTTCAGCATTAATCCTACGTCCTAGTACTTGCGGCCAAGCATCTATTGGATCAATGTCCCATCCCTTGGTCCAGCTGTCTCCAACACAGACTATCTTCATTGAAACACCTTCATATCTGGCAAGTATGGATAGTCTCGGTAGGTCCATTGTTTAGGAATTGTTGATGCAGCTTCTTGAAATTTGTCTAATCCTATTTGAGCAGTTTCTGGAGTCATATAATAATGATATCCTACGGTATCAATATCTTGAAGCATCCAAGGAGTATCACCACTCCGCCCATCGTAACTCATTTTTTTTAATTTAATGGCAGTCTGTTTATCGTCGGTTAATATCATACCGCCTTTGCCTAGATTGAGATGTTTTTTATATTGAAAGCTCAAGCACATCAGTGTATTAGGGATGTATCCGTTTCTTTGCCAAAATACAGCAGCATCAATCACATTGGTATTGCCTAAGCAGTAATAGTCACTCCAGTGTCGATCATCAAATGTCCAATTGATGTTTAGTTTTTCTAAAGTGAAGGGAATAGAGATATAGGTGTGTGAAGGGCAAATGGCCTTAGATACTTTATGATATCGCAATGAAAGTTCTATTGCGTGGGTGCAACAGTCTGTTGCAACTGCGTACGGAGCTCCAAAAAAGTCCGCAACTTTCTTTTCGAAATCTTCTACTATTTTAAACATACCATATTTATTAATATAAATATCTGGTCAGTTTATTTTTCAATGAGGGTTTTATGAAAATTGGTTTTATCGGAGTTGGTAAATTAGGAATGCCTTGTGCTGAAGCAATAGCACAAAAAGGACATACTGTAACAGGATATGATGTAGTTGATAGAAACAGCAACTATGTCGACATAGTTAATACTATAGAAGCCTGTGTATACGGTAAGGATATTGTGTTCATTGCCGTACCTACTCCGCACGATCCGGCTTACGATGGGCGAGCTCCTACTGCTCACTTAACACCAAAAGACTTTTCTTATGACATTGTTATAGAGTGCCTCAAAGAAGCAAACAGGTATATGAAAAAAGATCAGTTGTTGGTTCTTATATCTACTGTACTACCAGGAACAGTAAGACGTGAATTTGTTAAGCACGTTACCGATACTAGATTTGTTTATAATCCATATTTAATCGCTATGGGATCAGTAGCCTGGGATATGGTCAATCCTGAAATGGTAATGATTGGTACAGAAGATGGCAACGAAACCGGCGATGCAAAACAGTTGGTAGATTTTTATAAGACTGTTATGGAGAACGAACCCCGTTATGTTATTGGCACTTGGGATGAATGTGAATGTATCAAGGTATTCTATAACACTTTTATCTCTGCTAAAATTGGTCTTGTTAATATGATACAGGATGTTGCTATTAAACAGGGCAATATCAATGTAGATGTAGTAACAGATGCACTGGCCAAATCAACAATGCGTATTATGGGACCACAGTATATGAAAGCCGGTCTGGGTGACGGTGGTGCCTGTCATCCTAGAGATAATATTGCTCTACGATATATGGCACAAGAGCTAGGTCTAGGTTACGATCTGTTTGACAGTATTATGAATGCTCGAGAAATACAAGCAGAAAATCTTGCCAAGGTGTTAGTTAAACACGCTAAGATAAACAAGATGAGTATTTTCATTCACGGTAAGGCCTATAAACCCGGTGTAGAATATCTTGATGGTAGTTACAGTTTATTAATTGGACACTATTGCGAGCAGTTAGGATATGAGCCTACGTATATCGATCCACTTACCGGTGACGATATCGGGGGAGTATATGGAGTTGTGCTATTAGCACACAATAAAAAAGTTACCTACGAATATCGTGGCTTTGAAGAACAACAGGATCTTTATTGCACAATAGAAAAAGGGTCAATCGTAATTGACCCTTGGAGAACTTTTGATCTAAATAACAAAGATTACAAAGTAATTCACTACGGTAATACTAGAGCATAGTTTTAGTAGAATCTCCGATATCCTTTTTAAGTTTATCGATGTCGACTTTAAAATCCATTTTCTTAATCGTATCTTTATATTCCTGCATTGTCTCTAACAGTCGGTCGGCAATTTCATCAGGGTTAGAATCATTTAACTGTTCTTTGATGTCAATTTGCCAAACACGACCATTATCGAATTCGATGTGAACGGTGACTAGATAAGCCACCGGCATCGTGTTCATATACAGGTCCTCAAAAACTTCTGGCCACTCTTTGACTAAATGTCTTGGCGGCCTAAATAACGGTTTAGGCACTAGTTTCTTCTACCGTCTTAGTTGTTTTCTTTTTTGGAGGATCTAACTCGTCTGCTTGTTTACGAAGCTGTGCGGCTTCCTTGTACAATGCATCAGCTTGGCTACGATACGATTTAGCAATATCTGAATCAGAAAGAACTGCATTTTCTGCGGCCTGTGCTTTAATAGGAGCAGCTTCTGGAGCTTTTGGTGATTTAGTTTGCGCTTTAACTTTCTCAGCTTCACCGCCTTTAACAAAAGTACATAGATCGTCGATCGTACAGTTCTTTTGTTCAGCAATCATAACATTTAAGTCTGCTAAGATCACTTCAGCATTTGGATTTGGAGTCATAATCACATTGTCTGTTGCTACTTTTTGCAATCTGTTATCTTGTTGCATTGCTCGTAGCATAGGACGGCCATCTGGGAATGGACGAATGTGCATAATCTCGCCAAACTCGTATGCGTCTTGTGCCTGTTCTGTTTCTACTAGTTTCATAATAGAATCGTGATACTGATCAGGTAGTGTTGCTGTTGGTAATACGAGAGACATATTAGACTCTCCGGGCAGTGTTCTAAAAACTACAAGCACTCGAGCACCTGTGTTCTTTACCTTACCGACGTGTTTTAAATTCTTGGCCATTTTAAGCCTCCTTTTTTGCAACCGACTCTAGGAATGTGTTTAACTTATTAAAAGTTTTACCTACTGCCTCTAGTTCATTTGCTTTGAACGCTCCTCTCTGTGATGCCACTTCAACGATACTTCTCAATGCTGCAAGATCGCTGATGTTTAGTTCTGCTTGTGGTTGCTCCGGCGCTGCCTCTGGGGCTGCTACTAGTGCGTCAACGGTATTTTCTTCTGTCATTTAGTTTCTCCTTAAATGTGGACAGGCTAACATAAAGTATGTTAGTTCTTTCTGATCTTCAAATGCCACAAATGTGGCTGATTTCAAGTTACCTTCTTGGTCGATTACAGGCGTTCGGGTAATACAATATCTACCCTTCAGCTTGTTTATAACCCATTTTTCAACAGATCCCTCAAAGAGGTCACCGTCAGAAATTTTAATCTTAGAGAAATGCACGGGCAAGTACCCGGTCTTTCTTTTCTTTAAAACGTCAATTGGATTAAGTTCGAACATTGTGTAATATTTATGTGGCCAGTTTATTCTGATTGTGATTCTTGGCTAAGTCTTCTAGCTAGAGCTTTGTTATATCCCATCTTTCTTATATCTCCTGAAAAGAGATATAATTCAAATGCTGATTTTTCTTTCATAACAACAATAAACTTCTTTGTGATGTAAAATGGCGATGCAATGAAGTTATCTAGCCAAAGCAATATCTGCGGGGTTATTGCGAAGTCACTAGGAAATTCAATTCGGTATGTCTTTATTTTAGCCTGTTCTTCGATGAATGTCAACGCTTGTTCAGTCAAACGAAGCCCGCCTTGATCTTTATCGCGGATGTTCCACCACCATACAGGTCGAAACTTTTTCAAAGTGTCTTCGTTGGCTTCTACGTTTGCTGCCTGAAGGAACACCTTGGTATAGGTATCCTTAATGTTCAATTTAATCTACCTTCTCACCTTGGGTGAGTTTGTAAACAGCAAAGTCTTTAGTTTTAAATAACCTATTGAGCTTCTTGGCAAGATTGTGTGCGTGTCCGGGATTGCTAAATGAAACTTTCTTATATTTCGGTCCGGGGTAACTTGCTACAAGACTACCGCTCTTTAGGTTAAAAGGTTGCTCTTTATAGAATACTGCCCAAATGGCTTCGCTATCAAGGATCTGCTCGATCTTGAACGTTTCTTTGTTAGCGTACTCTAAGAGTATCTTGGGTTTTGGTCTGCTCATATATACGTGTTCCTAATTAACCACGTATATATTTATCCTTGACCGAACCCGCCCCCGTCGAACTTTACATCTATATTAGTAGTGGATTCACTTATTTCAGCTAACATTTGGTGTATTTCGTTAACTGTTTTACCTAATCTTGAAGTTAGGATGGCTAATTCAGCGGTTAATTCACGTGCTTCTTGAATAGTCACACGTATGTCTTTCTGCTGAGTTTTTTCTGCTGATACGACTCTTTGTATGAGTCGTTCGATGGCTGGCAGTGTGGTAGGAAGATTATTTTGCTGCATTTGACAATGCCAGTTTCATTTCAAGATCAGTCTTAAACGGACCTTTGTAATCATATCGCTGAAGGGTAATCAGTTTAGGACAAAAGCTCTTAACCCAACCTTTTTCAAAACGAATAATATAATAACCAGCACAGTATAAACTCTTACTATCTTCACTTTTTGTAAACAAAGGTAGTTTGCGTTGTATATCAAACATCGCATTATGCGGAGATGTACTAGTAGCATATCCGTGGACTTCGTTAGGTTGATTACTCTCAGCCTCTTTGATAATTTTAGCGATAAAGAAATCTTTTCCAAACTGTCTAGTTAGACTTTCTTTAGTCTCGTAAATTTTAATTCCGGTTTCATTACTCAATACAAATCGATTTTCTTCGTTTTTTCTCAACGTGGCAACTTTTGCACCACCTTGTTCAACGATCCAAAACTTATCTTTAATAATTGGCTTAGCGTGTAAGTCTGTCATATTGTTTCTCCAGCAAGCGTTTGATTTTTATATCTTGCATTTAGAGGCTCGGCATAAGCCTGTGCCTGATCTGCAATCTTTTTAAGATCGTATAGATTACAAAACTTAATTAATCGGATACCGACCTGACTAATATTTTTGTTAGCATTAGTTGCCGTGGCAATAGTTTCGGCTATAATTTCTTTAATATCATCTGGTTGATGTGTGAGATCAATCAGTCGACGGTTTCGTTCGTAATCTTCTAGTACTCGATGTTCGACTCCATTGTGGTCAGACCATCTCTGTAACATAAGATTGTTCCACGCATATCCGCGGCCTTTACGGTCTTCGAACGCTTCAGTAAGACCCACTTTTTTGCTTGTGCCTTTAGTACGCACACCTGGATACGCTGAGAAGACATTATCACTGGTATCACCACGCATACATTTTTCAAAGAGGAGCCATTCTGGATCTGGGA
>Ga0209296_1000923_pt1 | contig 24172 bp, 17 predicted proteins | sample S_130206_EF_Meta_FD_187319 | JGI IMG/M metagenome (GOLD analysis project Ga0209296, IMG submission 187319) | Freshwater microbial communities from Lake Simoncouche, Canada to study carbon cycling - S_130206_EF_MetaG (SPAdes) (version 2) | ecosystem: Environmental > Aquatic > Freshwater > Lake ...
CTTTATCTGGATTTAGTGAAAATGCAGCCATAACAGCTATACCCATACTTATACCCTTAACTGTTTGATAAAGAGCAACCTCTCTCGCTTCTGGGGTTAAACTTCTATAATATCCTTTTTTGCCACCTAGTAAAAAATTTCCTACATCCCCTACTCCCAATAAATTTAGTGTAGAGCTTAATAATTGCGGTGACCAAATAACCCATGAAAGCTTATCTTTTATATTTTCTAATTTTGGATGTACCTTACCTCTACCAGTTAATTCATTTACTATTCTACCAAAGTCTTTGTATAATTGAGCATCCCCTGCTAGTTTATTATCGCCTATTACAACATTACCTTCAATCGCTCTTCCGGTTAAAAGATTTACCCTTCTTCCTTGCGCTTCATCAACTAATTTAAGAAATATATTTAATCTAATATTATTCCCCATGCTAATATAAAGCCTTTCAAATGGAGCGGTAGTGAACTTGGATGGCATTATTTTTTTTCCACCTATATTCAACTCTTTTTGAAGCAAATTAGTTCCACCAAAAGCCTCCTCCCTTAAACCTTCTTCAAATTTTTGCGGATCTAATATATCCAATCCCGCTTCTTGCACAAGCTCAATTAATGGCTTATTTTCATATATTTCAGCAAGTCCTTTTTTAAATCTTCCTTCACTGTAAAAATCTTTCCAATGAGATAAATAAGCCTTCATCCCTTCTACAGGATTTGCCATTATAGCTAATCCCGCTTGTACGCCTACGAAAGAATCATCTACACCTGATTTAATGGCTTTTATAGTATTTACAAATTCTTTTGCAAATTTTACTCTTTTTTCTCTACTTGATAAATTCTTCGCTAATTCTCTAGCTTTTTCTAATTCGTATTGATGACGAATATCTCTTTTTTTAACTACCAACTCTAAATATTCATCATATTCTTTTTTGTACTTATCTTTTAATTCTGGGTTTTCTAAAAAAGAAGGAGATTTTACTTTATCTTCAAAGTCTTTATTTTTAAGCTTTTCTTCTGTATCGTTTACTTCTTTTTCAATTCTTTTTCTAGCAGCGTCTAACTTTTGCTTATCTGTTCTTTTAGGTATGCCTTCTTCTATCCTTCTTTTATCAAGTTCTTCTCTTAATTCCTTTTGTTCTTTTCTTAACTCTTCTAGCTTTGGGCTATTTATTTTTTCAGCTTTTCTATATTCTAAATCGTTTTCTTCTAATTTTCTTTTTAATTCAATTATATTTTTTGAAGCTGCATTTTCTGCTTGAGCTATTTTAGCTTCATCATAATAACCATTTTTTTGCCTTACTGACCTTAATTCATCTTCAAGCTTTTTTATATTTTGGTTTTTTTCAATTTTAGCCTTTTCTTCTCTAGGCTCTTTTGCAAGCGCTGACTCAATGTTAGAAAGCAATTCAGCCTCTCTCTTTAATAAGAAAACTTTTCTATCTAAATCATTTTTTGAAGCCTTTGGCTTATTGTATTTACCTGCAATAGCATCTCTTACATCTTTTTCGGTTAATCCCTTAATTTCATCTTTTAATAAGTCATGAATTTTAACGACAACTTCACTTAATTTTTCAATACCTTCTGCGGCAAATGATTTAACCAGCTTTGCTATATCAGGGCTTATGGCTATTAATTCAGCAGCGTAAGGAACAGGTGTAGCCATTAATCCGGCTTCTCCAGTTCTTATCTTCTTTAATTTATCTTTAATGCTATCTACTACCTCGCTTCTTTCTTTTTTATAATCTTTTTTTACTTTCGGGGTAGTTCTTTTTATGGAATTATATTCTTTTTCTGCAAGAAATTCTCTATTTTTATTCTCTAAATCTTGTATTTTTTTCTCAAGCGCATCTTCAGATTTTTTATATTCTTCATAATCTTTTTTGGCTTTTTCTTTTTGAACATCTGTTAATCTGTCAACACCACTAACTTCCATTTCATCAATATAGAAATCACTCAAACTTTCCAACCCTCTTGATAACACTTGTCTTATTTGCAAATTCCTACCGGCTTGCTCCCCTGTCATATCCAATAAATTTCTAACATTTATTTCTTCCAATAATAAATCATCAAGATTGGATGGGTTTTTGGATATTTCCTCTTTTAATGTAGCAAGATATATGCCTAATATTTGTGTTTCAACTTCATCAGTAGTAGTTTTTTTACCACTTTCAATTTCAGCAATTAATTTTTTAGGATTATATCCTTGTTCTAATAAATTTTGAGCTTTTTCAAGAGATGAAGCCCAAGTTACTGTTCCTTTTTCATATTCACCTAATCCTAATTCTTGCCTTCTTAAATCATTGGCTGCTCTAGTAATCGCTAGCCCTTCTTCATCGCCTTCACCCTTTTCGGCAGCTTTAGCCCTTTGCTTGCTTGGTCGAACTCCTTCACCACCTTCGGGGATATTTTCCCCTGCGCTAGTAGGGCGTGGAACTTTTTCCTCTGTTGCTCGCTCTTGTACGGCATCTCGTATTGGTTTTAATTTTGATAAATCTTGCCCTAGAAGATAATCTTTAAGCTCCGCCTCTGTGAACTCTTTAAATTCACCTTTCTTTATCTCAATAAGATATTTGCAAGGGTTTTTTGCCATTATTATAAATCATTGATATGTTGATCGAATTCCAATAACTCTTTTGTTGATTCAGCTACTTTATATTTAGCTAATAAATCTCCATATTGTCCTACCGCTTTGCGTTGAATTTCAATGAATTGCAATATATATTGAGCTACAGAAACATCTTCATCTTCTGCTTTTTTATAAAAATCCTTATATTGATTATACACATCTAATTCGGTATTATAACCAATTTCAAGCGCATCTCCAATGTCTGTCACCTTATCTGTTATAGCGTCTATTTTTGGCAAATCTGTGCAATCGCCCATATCATTCATGAACTCTACATGCATTTGATAATGGGTTAATTCTTCAGCACTTTCTGCTAAAAAATACTTTTGACTACCAAAATAACCTAATCTTTGCAATTGGTTAGCTAGGCTTTTCCACAAATTGGATTGATACAATTCTGTATATACTGCATCTTGTAAGCCTTTTCTCATGCTTGGGCTTAATAATGATTTTAAGTTGGACATATTTTTTCTATTTTAAGTTCTTTTAATAGCTCGTCAAATTTACTATTTATTATTTGTCTTTTTTGATTTATTGTTAAATCTTTATAAGCCTCTTCTACGCCCTTTTCGGGGGCTTCTGTAGGCTTAACTTCACTAACAGGGCTTTCTTTTGTAAATCCGTCAGTTTCTTTGTAGGCTGCCCAATAGGCATCTTCGAGTTGTTTGGCTGTTTCATAATCTTCTTTTATTAAGTCTTTTTCAATTTGTTTCTTTTTCTCATATTCGGCTTTTACTATTTTTTCTGCCATGCCTCTATATAAATCCAATCCTGTCAATTCTTTAAATCTTTCAGCAGCCATTCTGCCTGTAGGGCTTTCTATATCCCTTAAAGCAGCAGATGAACCACTTGGATATTTAACTATAAATTCAGCAATGTCTTGGGGATCAATTTCTTTGCCATAATGGTCAGACATTGACTTTGCCAATACATCAAGCGGAAGTCCTTCTTTTTTATTAAAATAAGTTAAAGCCATTCCTCCGGTAATAAGATTTTCATCCTTCCATCTCTTAAAGCTTTCTTGAGTTATTTTACCCACTCCAAATTCGGCTATCATAGCATCTTTTGAACTAGAAAACTTACTAATAGGCTCTTCATAAACATAAGTAGATGCAATTTCTAAAGGATTTTCACTTTGTTCTATACTAAATCTATCTACCTCTTCTGAACTTAATCCTTCAGGAGCTTCTTTTGTATTTTCTTGAGCTGTTTTGCCTTTTGAAAAATCATATCTTTCTACATATTCATCTAATGCTTTTCTTCTTGTAGCAGGAGATGCCTCTTTACCAGTCTTTATATCTATTACCTTTAAGTCATTGTTTTTTAATACTACTTTTTGTCTGCCTGTTTTGGTAGTATATTCTTTGTTTTCAACACTTAATGTTTTAGGCTCTTCTTTTATTTCTACTTTTGGTTTAACCACTTCAACTTTTACATCTTCCGCTTTTACTTCAGTTGGTTTAACTTCTTCTTTTATTTCAATTATTTTAGGCTCTCTAGTCATTGTAGCCTTCCCCTTATCTTTTACAAAGCCAAATTTTTCGTAGAAACTTCTTAATTTATCCGCAGTTTCAAATCCTTTTGCTTTCATTTCTCCTATAAGATTAGGAGTAAGAACAAGTTTTACATTATTTTTATCTGCATTATCTACAACCATTTTCATTATTGCAGAGCCATTTCCAGTTCTTTCCCCTCTTTTCTCACTAATAACTTCATCTATTTTTATCGTATTCTCATCTACTTCCGACATTTTTACTCTACCAATTTGCTTGCCGCTTTCATTTGTTACAGCATATCCACCTCTAATATCATCATTTGGGAATATAACATCTGCATCATTTAAAAATGATTCTGCTTTAGTAGTTGATTTAACTTCTTCTTTTGGTATTTCAACCTTGGCAACCTTTAATTCCTTTCCATCTGCTGTCAAAAATCTTTCACCTTCTACTTCGTAAACAGCTTCTCCTCCTGCATCTTCTACTCTTTTTACAACCTTTAATCCACCTATTTCAGTAGGCTCTCCTATTTCTTTTGTTCCTTCTGGCTTACCTTGCATAGCTTCAAACTCTCCTTGACTCACCTCTTTGCCATCTACAATATATTTTTTAGAACCTATCTTCTCTCCTGTAACATCATCTATTTCTTCTGATATTCCTGAAGGTTCTTTTGATTTTACTACCTTTTTTATTTGGTTATTGTAAAAGTCTATCTCATCTTGATACTCTTTTAACCATTCATCTATTTGAGGTTTTAATGCGTCAGTAGTTTTTTCTTTACGCGCAGCTAGCTCCTCCATATCTGCCTGAATAGTTTTTATTTTTTCAGTAAGCCCTGCTACTGAACCAACTTTTTCAGGAGGAACTAAATCTTTAACTTCATCTTTTACCTTGGCAAATTCTTCAACTTTTTGAATTATCTCTTTTCCATCAGAATATTTTTCAGCTTGAACTTCTAATATTTCTTTTGGAACTGAAGAAAGCAAGTTTTTAGCCGCCGAAACAACTGCTTTTGAAGCTCTTAATCCAACATTTGCTATTGTTCCCGCCTTATGCATTAGTTTAAATGCACCATCCATCAATGCGTATTCTCCAGCACTTCTACCACCACTTTCCAAAACTTCTGTTGCTGTAACATCGTATCCTGAAGCAAGTGCTAACAATGATTTACTAGACCCGGCAACACCACCCAATCCTGCTACTTTAGCAACATCTTTAAATGGAGCTAAAGCATCCCTAAACGCCTTCTTTTCTGCATCGGGAATGATATTCTTACCGCTTACCCCTCTTGCCAAAACAAGACCCATTGCAGCGTCAGGAGCGGCAGTTATTGGAGCTGTTTCCATAGCCATTTTAGCGGCTGCTTCTCTATCTAGTCCTTCTCCACCATTCTCTTTTGACATTATGCCCCTTTGGTATAATGTTCTTCTTTCATTTGCAATTGCATTGTGATACATTTCTATAACCATTGCAGATTCACCAAAATATGGAATTGCTAATAACCCCATCAATTTAGGCAATCCACCAAGAAGCCCTCCCATATAACCACCAACTTTAGTAGGCGCGCTTTCCGGTACATTTGGCTCTTCGGCTATTTTTTTATCTAATAAATCTGCTAATTCTGATGGGTTATTTGTAAAGTTTATTTCTGCTGATTTAAATGGCTCTATTACACTATTAACTAAAGCTTTCGCTCCAGCTTCTATAAATCCCTGACCTCTCGTTAGATATTCTTTTCCATCCTTACCTGTTACTCTAGCTAAATCATTTGATCTTTCTTGCTCTATGTAATCTTGTATTTGTTCTTGAGCTGCGGGTTTACTTGGATCAAATTTTAATCCCTTTTGCTTATAAATATCAGTTAATGTATTTATAGCCGCATCTTGAGTTTTAAGCTCTAGCTCATACCTCAATTCATCTTGCTTGGGTAGATTTGTAGGCACAGTAACGCCTGTCATAGGCTTAATACCTAATTGCTTTACTAATCTTTCTTCTTCTTTGGTTTGATTAGGGCTAACACCTTTTTTAAGAGGCTCGATAAATTCTGATGGTAATTCTGTAAGAGAAGATATTTCTCCAGAAACTTTTTTTTTTAAACCAAATGTATCTGCAAACGAATCGTAAGTTTCAGGAACATCAAATTTATTATCTTTTAAATATGTATAATATTTAGAAGCATTATCATAATTAGATAAAGTATTTTTAAACGAATTAAAATCAGGAGCTACATCAGCACCATTAGATTTTAAATATGTATAATATTTTTCAAATTGATCTGGCATTATTATTTATTTATTTCTTTTCCCAATTTATACCTGCGCTTCCTTTTGTTCCAACGACCTTTGATGCACCGCTCTTACTATCACCTGTAGTATATAAATTCTTCCTTGTGTATGTCTGACCTCCAAAAACCTTACCCATAGTTGGTATTAAATTTGTTTCAACAGGTATTCTTTCAGATAATTTTACATCCAATACATTCGCTCCCGATTTTGTTTTTTTACCTTGAGGATCTAAATAAATAGGATAAATATCTTTTTTATCATTAGTCATATAGAAAAAATCTGGAGAAAATTTAGTATTGCCTATTTTTCTTTCATATTTACTAGCGACCTCTTCCGGCAATTGCACCCTTACACCTTCTATATTCTTACCTTCTACTGTTAATGATTTTATAGAATCATCTGCATCTCTGAAAATGGCGCTAACATGCTCTTCAGGAGAATACTCTTCAACCACCTCTCCCTTTTCACCTTTCCTTCTTCTGATATAAGCATCCTGTTGCGCTCTAGCAAAAGAAGGTTGTTCTACCATATTAGTTTGAGTGTAATCCTTTGGAAGATTAGTAAGAGTATAAGCTAATGACAATTCTTTTGCGTCATTTTGCGGTAATTCTGCGTTCATCCTCTGTCTATATACTTTTCTTAATTGCCCTACTTCTTCATCAGAAAGATTTTGAAGCATTTTAATATATCCAACATCACCTAATTTATTATATGAAAATGATTTTAAATTATTAATATCAGCCTCCATTGGAGTTCTTTGATATTGATAATTCCCTTCTTTAATTAATTCAGGCTTGCCGGGGATAGTATTTAATGTTTTTAATTCTTTTCCAAATTCAAATGGATCATGTGATTTCCAAAATTTAAATTGAGTAACATCTAATGGTCTATATCTAGGGTCTGTTATTGGCAAATGACTCGCTTCAACGGCTTCGACATATCCATCGGGTGCGTTCAAATTCTTTTGAGCTATAAAGTGTTGAGTAGTTATTTTATCATTAGCCGCAGCTTGTTTTGATTGGTCAATAAGATTAGTCATGTCTTTAAAATTAGACATATATTGACTTTGGGCATCGTAACCGTATTTTGCTGGATTTAAAATCTTATCTCTATTTTGTATATAAAAAGCTTTATTATCAGCCAATTTTCTTAAAAATATATCAGATTCAGCCTTACGCATACCTGCTGAATTTATTGATTTCTCATAATCCATAAGGTATTTATCTAACGCTTCTTTTTTAGCTTGTTCTCTTTGTCCTAATTGAATAGCTAATTGAGTTGGTTTAGATGAAAAATCTAATGCCACTGATTTTCCGTATGGGTTAAAGCCTAATAGTCCTGTTGCTGCCACTTTGTTATTTTTTAATTTTTATACTATTGGTGCTATATATTCTTCTACATTAGGCGGATTCTTAAGCATGTTCCTTATGCTTGTATCATTTTTTTTAAATTGACTAGAAAGGCTTTTGCCACCGCCACCAAATCCACCACTTGACATACCAGTCATTGCTATATTAGAAGCTCCACTTGCTATTGATTGCATACCAGCATTGTATTGGTCTGCCGCTGCTTGAGCTTTGTATTGTTTTAATTGAAGCATCCTGTTATAAGGAGTCATTTGGTTAATGTCAAATTTCTTATAATCTTCGGCAGTTTTCATTTGGGCAGCACCACCTAGTTGACCAAATCTTTGGTTTCTTTGCGCTTCTGCTTGAGCGCCTAGGTTTTGCATGGCAGAAGTTTGACCAAGAGTTAACCTACTAATACCGCCTATTGCCGAACGCCTATCTTGTAATGCACCAATGCCTTGAGCTGTAGCTCTTTGAGCGTTCATTGCGCCTAATTGATATTGTTGAGATTGGTATGGATTTTCACTATATCTGTTCAATGCTTGTTGGTAATAATCATCAATAGACTTACTACCTTTATATAAAGGGCTTGTTTTTGCAAATTGCTCCAACTCTCTTGCTCTTTTGTTTTTACCACTCGTAGCGGCTTGGAAAATACCACTTCCAACTGTGACTGCCGCTGCTCCTACTGCCAAATAACTCATAAAGTTTCTTTTTGATTATTTAATAAATCTCTATATTCTATATTCATATTAGTTCCTGTTAAATAATTAATATGCGGTTCTAATATTTTCTCTTCTATTTTTTCTACTATTTTATTTTTTTCATCTTCCGACAATTCATTATAACTAGAACTCATACCATCAAAATTGTGATATGTTGTCCAAATACAATCTTCAATAATATACAAAACCCTTCTAGTCCCCGGAGTTGTAATACCCGTATAGGGAGCTGTAATTTCTAACCATTCACCATTATCTATAGAAACAGCTACCTTACCATAAGAAACAGTATAAGGATGCTCTGTTTTATGAATTTTACTAGTAATAAGAGAACCCGCAGGCATAAAAATTTCTCGTATATACATATTATTTGTAAATGTATGTGATACGGGACAATCCAATGGCTCAAAATTAGCTAATATAGCCAACTCTAAATCATCAATCCTATTATCGTTTTCTCTTACAATCATCATCTATTATTCAATGGTGAGTTAATGTATTTAGTCGTTGCGCTGTTCAAATATACGAAAGAATTAGCATTAGTTTTCTCAAATTTTATTACAATATAACCACCCTTTAAGCTATCTCCTTCAAGTAGCCCTCCTTGACTATTGGTATCCCTTAAAAATGAAGCATGATACTCTGATTCTAGGGTTTGGAAATCGCTTTCTAAAAGCTCACTTTCTTGCTTTGTGGTGCCATAGCTATTCATTTGAGTATATATCACTGGGCAAGCCCATATATTTGTACCTGTTTCCATAATGGAAATCCATGTTTTTTTATCTAATGCCCCGCTATTAAATACTGTGGTTATAGACGCATTTCCTTGCACCCCATAAAAATTGCAATAAGTAGTATTTGTATGCTGCCAAATTGCACCATTTTTAAATGAAAATAGGGTAGTATTTACTTCTCCCATCATTTCAGGATAGTATGAGTAAAATGACTCAAAAGCGTTACCCACCTCGTCAAAGGATATGGTAAATGGGTCTTGATGATATATTAATGCCATAATTATTGTTTTAATATGTGCAAGCTAACGCACAAGTATTATATGGTATATTTATTAAATATTGTCCTGTTGTTATTGCAGTTACATTTAATAATTTATATGAATAAAATGATAATGGTGGCTCTGCATAAAACTTACCAATTACTCCTGCTCCAGCCATTTTTACGTATGTATTAAATGCAAACGAACAACCTCCACAATTATATGCTTCTGCAAAATAATAATGATCTGCCGGTGGCAAGGTGGTAGTTGTTGTTGTAGATGTTGTAGATGTTGTGCTGGTAGTTGTTGTACTTGTGGTGGTTGTAGGAGGAATAGTTGTTGTACTAGTAGTTGTAGAAATTGGTAATACCAATGCATTAGTACAAACACCCAAAGAAGTTACAGTAACACTTGTAGCCCCATTATCTACAACGACAGGCTTACCTGCAAGTAACTCGCTTAAAGTTGCTGTCGAAGGTACTACTACCCCAACATTTGCTGCTAAAGTAAAATTTACCCCTAAACTAATCCCTTGTCCCGAATTTAAAATAATTAATACATTCATATTTATTAAGGTTTAAGGACAAGTTACATAATTAGTAAGTTCTCCATTAATATCAATTTCTCCCGCATAAAAGATAACACCATTATATGTAAATTTACGCCATCCAGCCCCACCAACATAAGGGGTTGTTAAAGCTACATCGCTATAAAAAATCATTGTAACAATTGGAGTTGTATATCCGGGTAATGCATAAATAGTAACCGATGGGCTTCCTGTACTACAAGCAAGAATCGATGTACCTGTTGCAAATGAGTCAATTGTGTATGTCACTGGTGCTGCCGTTGTTGTAGTACTCGTAGTCGTTGTACTCGTTGTACTTGTTGTACTCGTAGTCGTTGTGGTTGGTGCTGCTGTAGTCGTTGTAGTTGTTGTACTAGTTGTATAAGACAAGGCGCTTCCTCCATTATAATTACAATCAGAGTATCTATTAATTTCTTCCATTGCTATGATATACTTATTTGTATAAGCATCAAATACCCCATAAATACATGGGTTGCCTGTGTATAAGGTTGGATTATACCCATTGTTCAAATCCTGCCTATAGGCTGCAAGTTCTTTTACAAAAAATGCATTAGTTCCATATATAATACTTAATGGAGTAATGCCGTCTTGAGCTAACCTACAAACAACGCCTCTATAATTATCTACAAAATAATCTGCAAAGTTATTCCAAGCAAGACTAGTAGACGCATCTCCAATACCATAATCCCCTGCATAGTATTGAATTTTATTAATTAAAGTATCCGTATTTGCTTGTAATGGATTGTTAGCGCTATCTTTTACTATCTGTGTTAAAACAGGGACATTGCCAACTTTAAATTTCTGATAAACTTTTAAATATCTATCTCTAATATGCAATCGCATTACATCCCCAAAACTTCTGTCGTACTCATCAAAGTTTTCATAATAAAATCTATTTATACCATTTATATTGGTATTAAATTGATATGCCTGACCAAACCTTATTAGTGTTGGGAAATATCTTTTAGCTGCATTTTCATCTACTACAGAAGGTCTGCCATTACTATTTGTAACTAAATTATATGTATCACTAAAACTACTTTCAATAATATCAATAATTTTTCTTTTTAACACATTAAACGTAAGCTCAAAACCACTTACATAACTATCTTCGCCATCAATTACAAACCAAATTTTAGTATTTGCGGGAACCTTTATTATTGTATCAGATGTTAAAAGTGCGCCACTTGCGATATCCCCCGTTTTTGTAAAAAACATATTACCATAAGTCTTAGAAGAAGAATTAACTTGCAAAAATACTATATTAGGAATAGGTTGCGGTGTAGCAGATGTAACTCTTATTTGAAAAGCTACTTTTATCATAATATCCTCCGCACTTTGATTATAAAAAAATGCTGTATCAGCAAAAGTAGGATAAGTCCCGTATATATCAGATGCATTTTGCTCTACTTGCGTATTAATAGTATAGGCTGTGGTAGAAATAGGAAAATCTAGAGTAATGTTTACTGTCCTATAATTACCAGAAACTGTAATATTAACAGCTTGTCCTCCTGAATTGAATATATTTGCATCACTAAACGGTACTTGCCTTTTTCTATAAAATAAATCACCTGTTGTAGCTGAAACTATAGCAGGGACGCCTGTTGGGTTTGTTGCCGATTGAGTTTGCTCAAGACCTATATGATACGCATTTGCAGTTCCAGCGTTTCCTATTCCAAAACATTTTCCAAATTCATAGAAAAATCTTTGACTAATATCTGCTGAATTTGTTAGATTATACAAAAAAATCTCATAATGCATGAAATTTAAATCAAGATATCCGTCAAAATTAAAATCAACACTTATATCATCTGTTGGATACTTTATTTTAATAAAAGTCCCAACCTTATCCCCAGCTACTGTTGAAATAGTATTTTCAACACCTAATATTTCATAATCAACAACTATTATATCCTGTGCAGTTCCAGATGAATCATATCTCTTTAAGAAAGTAATTCTATCTCCGGGAGTAAAAGAATAAGATACAACATTAGCTGTTGAGCTTATTTCTTTGTTATATTCGGTTATATTTCCAATTCCTATATAAGCAAAGTTTTTAATATTAAAAACTCCAGCATTTACCCCAGATAAAACACTTCTATATGCGGATTCGCATATCCAAAATAATCTTTTATTGTATGTAGTAGTATTTGACCTTAATACTTGATAATAAGAAGCCTCTAATGGAGGTCTATTCTTTATCTGTAAGAATGTTTGAGGATAATTTACGGTTGGATTGTTCGGAGTGCTAGAAGTGTTAAAAGCGGAAGCTGCTGTGCTTTGTGCGCCAATTGTTCTACCTTGCGCATCAAAATATTGAATAGCATATTGATAACCAGATTTCCATGCATTTGCAAACAATGTGTTTTCTGGATTACCGCCAACATTAATATATTTTATACCACTTGAATATAATGTGAAAGAGCTTGAATATGACATTGTAAGAACATTGCTAATCAAGGAAACCTGTGACCAACCATTTGCTATTAATGCTGTTGATAAACTTCCTAATAATGTAGATACTGACAATGGGGTTGATGAATTATACGAATAAGTTGCACCTATACTAATACCAGAATTATTTATAGCATTAATAGAATACTGCCCAGATGGATTATTTAAAATAGATACCGATCCATTTAAAGAATTTGTTCCCGTACCAAAAATATAAATTTTCATTTGAGTTCCAGATATTCCACTATCTAGACCTTTGCATGAAGCAAAAAATAACAAACCACATTGGTCATAATAATAAGTATTTAAAACATCAGAATAAGACAATAAACTCATATCCGTCTTATTGTATCCTTCTGTAATGCCAGCATATAATAAAACATTACCATTAGCTAATTCAGCTGCATTTGCCTTTTGAGGAACCCAATCTTGCAATTGGCTAGTTTCTATAACATCTATTTGACTATAAATAGCATCATTATAAAATTTAAAATCATAAACATCATTATCTTGTATTAATAAAACACTTTTATCAAATAATTTAATTAAATACCAGTCGCTATTGAAACTATTTGTTGTTTCTCTAAATGCTAACTCTATTGCTTTTACATCTTTGTCTCCGGTTGAAAATACTATAGATATTCTTGAGTTATTAAAATAATCATTTTCGGTTAATTGCAAGGTTGGCTGCTGAGGGAGTGGGACTATGCTATTTGAACTCCATACAGATTTTTCATTGTTATCATAAACATACCTATATGAAAATTGGAATAACTTATTTCTTAAATTATTTACCGTAATTGTTGTGTCATTTTCGTAAACCACTTTTGGTGGCATTACAGGAGGCGCTTTAATAACAGTTAAATATTCAGCTTCCCAAGATGTTCCATAATTAGCTAATATATTTATATTTCTAGGTGGATTTAATCCATCATTAAAAAATAAAATATCACCTTCGTCATCTCTATAAATTAGGTTAACTGACAAAACCTTGTAAGACGGGTTAAAACTTAAAATATCAACACCATCGCTATCTGTTTTACTTTCTAAAACCTTAAATACTATTTCTGTATTTAGATCATAATATAAAATGCTATTGTAACCACCACTATTCCAAACAAAATAATACGCTCTATTCCTTACCTTGTCGGCATAAAAACCAATAACTTTATTAGTACCTGCTGGTAAAGTATAATTTATTTGAGAGTTACCTAAAATATTAGAAATAACTCTATCTTGACCTTTGCCTTCTGCGTCTTTCGTTATATTTAAGGCATCTAAATAGTCACCATTGCTAATTCTGTATTCAGCAACATCTAAATTTAGTTTACCGTTAAATGGATTATTTATTATTGGCATTTTTTACTAGGCTTTTACAGTCATGCGCTGTGCGTCTAAATTTTGTTCGTAAGCTTGCATTAAGTACAATGGTTTGAATCTAGCATTAGCTAATCTTCTTTCATTATAATAAGTATCTTTTCTATCTCTTTTATCTCCCAAATTACCTTTTCTTGTGCTTGGTAAATTTGCGATATCTTTCCATGCTAAAAGAGCAATCATTGCTTCTCTAAATTGCAACGGAATCATGTATGTTTCATCAGGATTGCCACTTGATAAGTATTCAATCATAATGTAATCATAATAAAAGTTCTGGTTCAATAGAACTACTCCGTTTGAATCATCTATATTAAATTGACCAACAAATGGTGAACCACTAGGCGCACCATAAATATTAGTAAATCCATATCCATCCCAATAATTGTAAAATAATGGAGCATTTTGCTGATACCATGTAACCAAAGTATTGTCTTGAGTTAAAGCAAGTCTATCTGGTTGTTGGTCAGCATAAAATGTCATTTTGTTATTAAACTTCAATGGGATAATTTCTCCTCTAGAATTTAATACACCAATTTTTGTATAGCTCACATAATCGTTTGGTAATTGAGCTGTATAATTTGTGGTATCAATAGGTAGCTTAACACTTCTTATTTTATAGAAGAAGTCAAGTCCCATTTCTTGCATACCTCTAAAAGCTATGTTATATAATTTAGCATACTTATGTACTCCTTGTTCTGATTGATCTATATAATCATTGATAACTGAATCTAATGTTATATAATTTCTTGTTTGTGATGCCATTTTTAATTATTTGAAACGTAAGATAATATATCGTTTTGACGAATTAAATAATAATATTCCCCATCAATTACAAATGGTTCCCCTGCCCCTTTAATATGGAAAACAACATCACCTGCCTTGGCTTCCATTCTTACTTTAGCTGTTCCATTACCTACCTTTACGACTTGAGCCTTGCAGCTTCTTTCTCTGTAATTTTCAGGGATATAAAGTCCGCCTTCGGTAATTTCATCCGCCATAAATGGCTTTACTAATACTAAATCTCTAATTGGTGTCATATAGTTTAATTATTATTATCTACGCCATCGTTTGCTGTGTCTATTGGTCTTGACCTTTCAAAAGCTAATTGCCCTTTGATATATTCTACTATCATTGGAACATAATCATCAGGAACTATTAATGTTGATCCCAAATCTGTTGAATCACCGCCACTAACCATTCTTATCGTAGCTTTATATGAGGTTAATTGTATTGCACTTTTAATGTATATATTTTTACCTTCAATCCAATAAAGTATTTTATTCTGTATTGGTCTTAATTGCTCAATATATGCAACTTGATTCATGCTTAATGGTATAGCTGTTTGAGATGTTCTCTTGTCGCCAACAAACTGCAAAGTAGCAATACCTTCGTTCTTACCTAACGCTACTGGTATTTGAGGCAAATCTACGCTATATGTTACAGTATCAACCGGCTCCGCTGCGATATCTAAATTTGTAAATGTTGTATAAAAAGAATTGTTTACATAAGCAATACCATCCATTTGAATACCATCAGTATAATTCTTTTTAGCAGCTAATCCAATAGCATCGTTAAGCCATTGATTAACTAAACTATAAGTAATGCTACTATCGTCAGATGGCTGACCATTGTAAATCTGTCTTAATATTCTTTCTATAAATATATTTCTAGTCATTATTGTCCTTGTTGGGTAATTTGATTAGCATATTGTTCTACTTGTCCTATTTGTAAACTTACGCCTACTAACTTTAAAGTACGAGCTATTATCTCTAATAAATCCACATCATACCATATTGGCTGAATACTATAAGTAATACAATTTAAACTAGATGTAGTTGTTGTAGTTGTTGGTCCCGCTGTAGTTGTTGTAGTTGTTGATGTAGTAGTAGTCGTTGTTGTTGATGTAGTAGATGTAGTTGAAGTAGTCGTTGTTGTTGGCGAAGCGGTTGTTGTAGTCGTTGTTGTTGGTGGAGCTGTTGGATTATACACTTGCCTTCCATTAGCATCTAAACAATATCCCCAAATCATTTCTGGTGCATTTTTTATATAAGTCAAAACTGCCGAACCTAATGTTATTGGGTAAAACTTAAAACCATTTGGCTCTATAAGATAAATAGGATTTGTAGCAATAGGGTCTATAGTGCTATTGTAATAAGAATATAAACTATCTTGTTGAACAAATCTAACTCTTGTAAATGCTGATGTTCTCATTGCATCTGCTTGAACATAATCAGATGGATATGACGCAATTCCTGTTCCGTTTATTGAAAGTGTTGTTTCTGTAATTAATGGAGATAATCTTTGTCTTATATCTTCATTTTGGCTATATGAAACTCTAGCTTGCGCTCTGCCATATTGATATTGCTGAAACTCGCCTAACAAATAATCTAAATACGATGTTTGTGCTTGATTTACTAATAAATTAAATTCAGAACTAGTAAGATACCCGTTCTGGCTCTTGTTTATAGCATACTGACAAATTTTGTACATATCATCTATGTTCATGATGCTTTTTTTATATCCCAAATATACAAAAAAACAAACAAAAAAGCCCCGTAATTTTTAGGCTACAGGGCTTCTTTTATTTAGAGGGGGAAAGAATTAGTAATTAAGCTTCTTTAATTGCTCTAAAAATGCTTTACATTCATCTTGAGGGAACATAGCATATTCAACTAAATAACTTGCAGGGTCTTTGTCTGAAGGTATTTTACAAATAAATCCTCCATCGCCAGCCCAATAAGCAGAACCTTTTCTTACAGAAACATCAATCTTATTATCTAAAAGAGCCTTTTTAATGGTGAACGCTACTTCCACTTCTTTGCTACCGGCACTTAACATAAACTTATTAGGTTGCGCTTCGGCATAAAGCTCATAGTCGTTCCTTAATGCATCCATTGATTTAGGCATTCCTAATTCATCGTTAAATAAAATTCCCAAGTAATTGCAGTGTTTACGCATACTATCATCACTAGCCATTGAAGCAAATTTAATAGCCTCAATTTTAGCAACTCGTTTAGCGCGTTCAACTTCTGCTTGTCTTTCTGGATTCCATTGGAAAAAGGTTATTTTTCGTGTGCCTTTTTTGTTTGGATTATCCACATTAGCATTACATACTGATAAAAACTCAAGAGCTGCGGTATCGTAATCAGGGATTCTTAAAACCCTTCTGTCAAATATCAAACTCCTTCTATTTTTTTCAACAAAGGTCTTTTCTAAACCTTTTTGATCTTCTACCCAAATACTAGGATAACCTGTTAAAAGTCTAACGCGTTCAATCCTTTTTCTTTCAGGATGAAATACATCGTCAATACCTTCCATGTGGTATTTTCCGTTCTTTTTAGTATCTGTTAACTTAAAAATCTTAAAGATACTACTTGATTCAGGCGCTTCTGACATTGCTGTCGAAGATTCCTCTTCTTGTCTTGTTCTTCTTACTTCTTCTCCTTGGTTTGCGAAATTCGCATCGGAGAGTCCTACTGCCTTTAAACGAGCCATAAATGGTTATTTTAATGTTTAAAATAGGTAGGGACAATCAATAAAGTTGCCCCTACCCGATTAATGTATCAACAGCGCAAATGCGCGTTAATTAGTTACCTTGAACAATGATGAATTGGTTCGCAGCACAAACACGAGTCGCACGATATGTAATCATTGCGATTTGGTTTGTCATTGTACCATCAGTTGGGTTAGGAGAACCACCACCAAACTGCCATACACGAATTCCGTTACCAACAGTTCCACCTTTAGGCGGCTCTTGGTACATAACTGTGATGTTCTTGTATGCTTGAGCAGTTCTGCTATCCTTTGTTTCGCCCATTGGATAGATTAAACCGAAATTACGGAAGTAATCTACATTTGGAGTTAAACCAGTTGTAACCTCTGTGTTGAATTGAGAATACTTCTTAACAGATAATAAATATCCATCAATGAAGATTTCTTGGAATCCGTAAGCAACAGAAGCCTCTTTTGATTTTTCACCTTGACCATAAACGAAAGCACCAGCTGGATAAGCAGCAAAGATACCATCACTGAAGTCTTGTCTTTGGAAGATATCAGTTAACCAAGCAGATTGCTTTGCACAACCGTTAACATCCATAATACGAGTGATTTCATGCAATTTAGCAATATCCAAAGTACCCGGAGTATATCCTACAGTTTCACCATCAGCTACTACTTTAGGGATAATACCTTCTGTACCTACAGAATTATTAATTGAAGTATTGTTTTGAGCATTACCACGCATTAATTTTGCTTCAACATTATTCTTGAAACGAACAAGAGTCTTGTACATTCCTTTGTAAGTGAAAGCACTAACGCCATTAGCAGCCATATCAGCAGAAACAGGATACTCGTAAAAAGTATCAGCCATTTGAGCTAAATCGGTATTGCTCCAACCATCACGAATTTGCGTAATGTTGTTATCATATCTTTCATCCAATTGGATTAAAGGATTGATTTGAGTAGAAGCTTCACCAGCATCCGCATCGCCACCAAATAACAAAACTTCACCTGCTAACAAGTTAGTTGAACCTGCAGAAGCGAATCTTTGAGTTGTTAATTTAGGAGCAACTGTGAAAGTAAATGCATACGGAGTAGTACTATTAATTGATAAAATAACACCTTCAATATTTGAAGATGCAACACGCAAAGTTTCATTAACTCTTAAAGGAGTTTGAGTACCACTGTTATAGTAAGCCTCTGCTCCTAAAGTTAAAGTAATAGTTGAACCAACGCCAGCAGCTACTGTTCCGTTATTTGTAACAGCAGGCATTAATTTACCTCTGTTTTCAAACCAGAAAAAGTTTTGGTTTTTAACTTCTTCCATACCGCTATGAGCGGCTAACCACCATGTAAAATCCTCATTACCATACTTTTCAGTATATTGCTTGTAATATTGAGGAGTTAATAATTGTAGGTCAACCATAAGTTGCCTATTCTGTGTTTGCAACGAGATCGAACCCGGCTGCAAAATATTCGAGGTAGGTATTCCTGCCATGATATTTGATTTTTGTTTTTAATACCTTCCCCAAGGGCAATGTTTAAGTTACGAACTAAACGCCCAAGCTGCTAATCTATCCCTTTCGGCATTAGCGTTTGGTGTTGGCGTACCTTGTGGGGTGGGTTGGTTGATATTAATATTACCTGTTTTTTTAAGATGAGCAAGCATCCTTTGGGAAGCTGCTTCATTTGCCACTTTTTGTAGTATTTTGTTGTAATTCTCAAGCAAATATTTATCTGCCATCATTTGTTGAACTTTTGGCTTACCATCCTCGGCGAACCATCTTTCTCCAAAATAAGAATCACTATCAAAATCTGCCAAACTGTTCTTCATTGCCAACCTTTCATCTTCAGCTACATTGAAAGAAATCGGTATTTCGACATCCTCGTCTTTTACCGATACTGTGAATCCGCTGAAGGATTGGAAATCAGAATCAAGTGTTTTTTCATAGACTGACCTAGCTTGTTGTATATTCTCAAGTTCTTCTCTTGAATTAGCCTCTTGCTCTGCCTCTCCATAAATATCAGGTAGCTTTAATTCACTTTTTAATTTAGTTAATTCGGGTCTAATCACTTTCGCCTCAATCATCATTTTCTTGTCTAGATAATCTACTTGTGATTGCCATGTTTTAACCTTGGTAGCATAATCCTCATCGGATTCATCGTAACCTTGTTCAGGCTTTGAAGGTACGAAATATTGGTCATAAAACAAAAGGTCAACCTCATCTAAAGTTAAATCTTTGTATTTATTCTGAATATTCGTCTTTATAATATCAACAGCTAAATCAGGAGTTAATTCATTTGAAATTAACTTGTCTAATTTTTTTTGTTGATTTAATATTTCGTAAATATCATCTGTTTTGCCTTCCTTGATGGCATCAAACAATGTTTTACTCATGTCATCTTGAAATTTAAATTCCTCTTTAGGTTCTTTAAATCTCTTAAATTCTTCTTCAGCTTGCTCTACACTTTCAAACCCAAATCTTTCTTTTACAAATTGATTCGGATCAAAAGAAGTTTGAGGAGCTGAAGATGGTTCCTCTACTTTTGTTCCCTCTTGTTGAGGAGGAGCTTGTTGCTCATTGTTTAAGATAGGGGCTTCTTCTACCTTATTTTGCACTTGTGGTGCATTATCATCCGAAAACGGATTGAAGCCTGCTGCAAGCTCCATTGGAGCTGCTGGGTTATTCTCTGGCATAAATGCTTATTTGGTTTCTATTTTAAGGTGCCGCAGTGGTAGTAGTAGTAGTTGCACCGGCAGCAATTAATTGCAAGTACTTTCCTATAATACCAAAACTAACAATACCCGTAGTTGCTAACGATGATACATCTGTTTTTGTTGTTAAATTAATTCCTAAAACTGTAGTCCAATATTCAGGCACTTCTGGTGCAGGCATTACTTGACCTGTTACAGAACCATCGTCATTGGTTGTTTTAAAAAGTATAGTAGTTCCGGGGTTTACTAATTGAACTACGGCTACATCCCATCCTGATAAATCTTGATAAAAACTGTCTGCTGCATTGAATTGCGCTGTGCAATCAATAACATTACTAATTTTTGAACTAAATTTAGTCAGTCTGATTAATATTTTAGTTGCATTTGCCATTTTATTTTATTTTAAACTGTTTGTAATTGTTCTTGTGGTTGACCTTGTTCCATTTGCTGTTGTTGTTCAGCTTGTTGCTGTTGTTGCATCAAGGCTTGCTCTTGCTGTTGGTTTTGAACAGCTATTGGCACACTTACATTTTGCAACATACTAGCTACCAATTGCTGCAATTCAGCAGGAACAGGTAAGCTAGCTTTAGCTAAATCGAATACCCCTTGTAATATAATCTCTTTCTCTTTAGTCAAAGCTTGTTGTTGCGACAAAGCAGCATCTGCTTGAGATTTCGCTTGCATGCTTGCTTGTTGAACTTGAGCATTTTGCTCGCTATTTACTTGAGCTTTTTCTTGTTCTGTTTTTATAAACTTCTTCTGCGCTTGTCTAAAATAAAGTTCAGCTAATGATGCATTTTCTTTGGCAATTCTCATTACCTTAAATGGATCAATATACATTATAAATTGAGGATTAGTTGCTATAGCATTGTTCATCATTGCTTCCAATTTGGCAATTTCCATATCGGTAGGCAACATTTTAACTTTAGCTACAAAGTTTCTATCCTTAACATCTTCTTCTTTTAAAATATCTCTATATTTTTTAGCACCATGCGTTACACTCTTATTCAATAAACAAGCTACTTTTTTAGCTGTTTCTTCCATTACATAAATATATGCATCGTACATATATTCTGTTGCATTATTAGCTAATTGTCTTGAAGCTTCAATATTAGATGCGGCGACTCTTGGTTGAGCAGCTTGATTCATCAAATTTGGATCTTCTCCTAATTCATCTTTTAATACTTGGTAATGAAATTGGTATAATTGAATTAAAGCTTGTAATTGAGGAGCAAATCCTGTGTTTGCCAATTCTGTAATTGGAACAGGTATTCTATTACCTTCAGCATCTCTACCACGATAATAAAGCTTACCAGTTTGTTCCCAAATCTTTTGAACATCTAATGGCTTTACTGAATCTCCTAATCCTAAATCTAACTCTTGCAATGCATCAACATCAATTGAAGCACCTGCTGGCACCATCTTGGCAACCATTTGTTGTATCTTCAATCTAGCCAAAATCATTTGCTCAATAGGCTCTTCTATTTTTTCAGGCACAGCCACATTACGCATATCGTAAGGGTCGTACATATAAAAGCTATAAGAAAATTCTGCATTTCCTAATTCTTTAGGGTCTTGTGGGCGAATCATGTTCTTCTTAACACCCCACTCTATCATCATTTGCAATACAGGGCAATAAACGCCTTTGTATATATTCCACTTCTTCTCTTCTACATATTCTTGATTGTCATCTAACTTTTCTGTTTTACCTTTTCTGATAATAGTGCTACCATTCTTTTTAGTTTTGGTAACAGTATATCCATCAGAATCTAAAGTTCTAATTTCAAAGTTCATTAAGTCAATATTCCATTCATCATAAGGTCTTAACCAAGCCACATTCCAATCTTGCATCCACTTTAACTTATCTGTTAATTGGTATTCTTTTGAAGATTGAGCTATTCTAAATATTTCTTCTTCTGTTAAAGTTCCGCCATTAGCTTTACTATATCTTGCTCTCAATTCACTAATCTTCATTGATACAATATGACCTCTATAAGTAGTATCTCTAAAATCAGGAAAATCAGAATAAGAATAAATTGCGTTCTCTGGTCTAATCCACTGAACATGAACTTCACCTAATTCATCCATCCAAGTATAAGTACACACTAATCCAACTTCCGCTGAATCGTGTAATATTCTTTGCTTCAAAACATCATCCCACCCATTAGCAGCAAAAACATTATTACAACCAAGGCTGTAAAGTATTTCTTCTGGTAAGTGATTAAATTCGGTTGTCCAAATATCTAAATCATCTTTATCTTCTGCTATGAATTGATCTTCAGGAATAATTGGTATCCCTGATTCTTGTTGTAATTGCGCAAGTACTTCTTTATTTTGATAAATAAATTCAGCCTCATCTACAATTTCTTTTTTCTTTTTTGCAGATGTTGCATCAACTGCTGTAACAGTTATCTTTTCTTTTCTACTCATCCATGCACCAACTAATCTAGCAACAATTGTATTACCAATAATAATTGATTTCCAATTTATGTTTACATAATTGGCTTTGCTATTCATCTCCAATCTGTCAAGAAAAACACTCATGTCTATTTTTCCATTAGCAATTTGTCTGTTTTTTCTAAAACGATTATTGCGAAGCCAAAAATAAGTTTGATTGCCATAAATGGTTGAGTAAATATTTTGCGCTACTCTTTTTCCATATTCAAAATCTGATTTAGACGGGACATCAGTAGTCAACTGAAAGTCCTTCAAAGACTGACCACTAGTATTTCCTGCGCTTATGTATAATGGGCTATCTGACAATTTATATCAATTTTATGTGTCAAATATACTAAATATTAAGAAAATTTATTAAAAAATTTAATTAATTAAAGCTAGGACTGTAACTTTTTACCAAAGGTTCTTTCATTTGTTGTTTCTGAACAGGTTCCATTAAGCAAACTAATAACATTAAAAATGATACCGTTTGGTCAAATTCTGTTCTATTATTTGGATCAAATTGCTTCGCATCTTCTAATAAGTTTTCAAAATCTATAGAATCTATGTGATATTCAAAATACATAATTCCAACATCTGTCTGTTTGGTTAAGCTAAATGGCGTTGTTGGGAATCCCTTGTGCCTATCTGCATCTCTTTTATTCGGGTCCATCGCTCCAAAAGGATAAGAACCTAAATAATTAACCCTTCCTCTATCTCTAAAATAAGAAAGATAATCATCACTATTATGCTCATACCAAGCTTGATAACCATAAAATTCAGCGGCTAACATTACTTGCTCGTGTAAGGTTTCTTTAATTTGAGGTCTGCCGTACAAATGCCCAATTGCTTTCCCTGTATTTGATGGGTCTAATAGATTATATCTTCTTCCAATCCATGCAGATGCTTTTGAACCATATTTACCACCTTGACTATTACTATAACCATCAATCGCTATTGCTCCGTCATCTGTTCTAGTTGGCTTCCTAGATGACAAGTCATGTTTGTGTTTATTCTCTTCTCCCTTTGGTGGAAATTGAGTAATTACCCAATGGAAATCTTGCTCTTTGTCTGTTATAGTTCTCCACCTAACTATTTGATCTATATCTCTATAGAAATAAACATGACGCTTTAATACTGGGTTTTCTTTTAAAGAAAGCTCCCTTGCGCCTATGTTCATTACATTAAAAATACACTTATCAGAATCAGTACTAAAAGCTTCGTCAATAGTTAGCGGCTCTTTTCTAATACGGGCGGATAATGCTCTTGGGTTATTTTTAACCGTTTCCCTATCTGCTAAAATTTGTTCCAATGTTTTATCTTGGTCAGGAAATCCAAAATCATCAAAGTTTCTTGTACGCTTTGCGGACATAAAAAATCTATAAAGACCGCTAGAGGTGGTTCCATTTTCTTGTCTTTTGTCTTGATTACTTTCTTCCCATAATAACTTAAAAGCTGCTTGAACTCCATCCTTTTCAGTTGTAAGTTTCTCTACCGTAGTTGTATAAAGCGCCTTACCAATGATTTGACCTTCGTCATCTAATAAGCAATAACGCACAACCTCGTGTCTATCATAGACATTCACTTCAGTAGTTTTACCGCACTCATCCGCAACATATCTGTGTAGCTTTTG
>Ga0209296_1000924_pt1 | contig 24166 bp, 14 predicted proteins | sample S_130206_EF_Meta_FD_187319 | JGI IMG/M metagenome (GOLD analysis project Ga0209296, IMG submission 187319) | Freshwater microbial communities from Lake Simoncouche, Canada to study carbon cycling - S_130206_EF_MetaG (SPAdes) (version 2) | ecosystem: Environmental > Aquatic > Freshwater > Lake ...
TTCATGAGATAATACATGCATTGACATCTAATGAACTTAGTTCTAACTCAGAAGCTACAAAGGAGTTTAGAAAACTATATGACCACGCACTTAAGTTCTTACCAGCATACGATCCTGATAGTAAACAAGGAGAGTATGGTATGTATGACTTAGATGAGTTCATGACTGCCATCTTTACAGATGCTAACTTTGTTAAGAAGCTTATGGAGATTCCTCCAATGAAAGGTAGTAAATCTTATAGTAACTTATTTGAAGAGATCTTAGACTACATCTATTCATTATTTGGTATTGAGAAGAACAGCGATCTATACAGTCAAGCATTCTCTGTTGCCACTAATGTATTACAAGAAGCATCTGATAGAAAAGAAGCAAGTGAATACACAGAAGAATATGCAGCATCAAGTAACGCTATTCCCACTGAGCAAATCATAAAGCTTGGTAAAGACTTATTCAATAGACTAAACGTAAGTCTACCATCTATGAATATAGTGAAGGATGGAGTTAAGCAGAATGCTGATGATCTAGCAATGATTGGTGCAGAGCTTGTTAAGATAACTAGTAATAAAAGCTCAGAGCTTACACAAGAAGCTATGGAGTTTGCTGTTGATATGATTCAACAAACAAACCCTAAGTTATTCACTGAGCTACTTAAAGGTATCAATGGTTACACTGAGCTTAAGAACTTATATATACAATACAATAACTCTCCTGAATACAAGACTGCAGAAGGTAAGCCAGATGTAATCAAGATCAAAAAGAAAGCAATAGCTAATGTGTTAACAGATACTCTCATCAATGAAGAAGAAGGCGTGCCTGAACTTACGGAGAATGTAGATAAGTCAATGCAAATGCTTGACGATGTTATTGTATATAGTACAGAGTTATTTGAAAACGCAGGCTTTGATGCTGCAGCTATGTCTGTATTAAAAGGAAACTTTGATGGTACAGTGAATCAACTAAGAACTCAGATGGCATCTCTTGAAGGTGGTGAGTGGGTTAAGGATGCTGTAGACTCTGCTTTTGACAAGTCTGTAGAGGTGGATAGTAGAATGGAACTGAAGGATGAGAAAGATGGAGTCAAACGTCATTATACACTTGATGGTATTATGCAAGCTTTATCTGTAACTGAATTAATCAAGAGAGGTAAAGAGTTCTTCAGAACAGAAGATCAAAAGATTGATGATGATTACAAAAAGGCTTGGGGAACGGAAGGTCACGAGTTTATGGACAAGGCTGTAAAGAAGCGTTTTATAGATGAGAACGGTTACATCAAAGATGTTTACACTGATGAACCTATTCCAACAAAGTTGAATGGAGATATACAAGAAGCTCTTATTCAGTACCTTACTGAGTTGATGGACTCTTACAAAGCTAATGACTTGCAACGTACAGACGGGGCTCGTACTAGAATACTTACAGAGGTAATGGCAGTTAACACAAAGAGAAAAGGTGGTGTTGCTTCTACTATTGACTTTAAAGCATTTGTTCCAGATGATAAGGTGGGTGTTATTATAGACACACTTGACTGGAAGTTTGTAAACATTGATACATCTAAAGACGAAGACATACCTTGGTACAAGAGGGAGGATTGGAACAAGCAGATGAATCAATATGTAATGATGTATAAGACTGCATTGTACGGACTTAAGGCTGAGAACATTGGTAAGGCTAGAATGGTACCCATCATGGCTAAGTACATCCGTTCACAAAGAGGAGATGTTAAGAGTCCTTTATACTTAAATGCTATTGAGATAGGTAAGGTGGATAGTTCTAAAGAAACTAACATGTATCTACTTCCTGTACCTATCACATCTGAGACTACTAACAATCAGAAGATCGATGACTTGTTGAAAGCATTGAGAGTTCAGTATGAGAAGATGTACACTGCACCATTAGCTGCTGGAGAAGAACAGTTCGAGAAGAACTTAAGACTTAATCAGTTCTCTATGGCAATTAGATCATTGCACGTTAAGCTTGACTTTGAACCACTTGCCGCTGCAGGACAAACATATATGTCTGACTTAGCTAAAGTGTTAAAGTCTTTTCAAGATATTGATTACAGCACAATGAGCGCTGATGACATCAATGCTAAGATGGGACAGCTTATTAACTTCGAAGCAGCTGCTGACAAGTTTACTAAGTTAGATGATATATTTCTATCTAAATTTGATACGTATGAGCTTAGTGAAGAAGAAGAAAAAGAATTATCTAACATCCGTAAGCTAGCATTTGATACCAAGGATGTATTAAAACAAATCAAGCAGTTGTACAATGATTACACTGTATACTTAGCTCAGAAGAGTGGTGTAGTTGATGAAGCGGATGCTGATTCTATATTAGATGCTGAAAGAGAAGTGGAGTCATTAGGTAAATCATTCCTTGAGGCAAGTAAGCTTTCTCCATTAATCATTAGACTTGCTTCCAATTTAATTATGAAGGCAAGAAACTTGATGAGAATCAAGGCTAATAGAGTGATTGATGATTATACCACTATTTTAAATAAGGTGGAGAAGGAAGCAAAGGCACAGGGTAAGACTGCTTTTGAAATGGTTGCTAAAGTTAAAGATGGCAACATGCGTTTGATGAGTGAGTTTTCTTCAGAGTTTTGGGAAAAGTTTGACGAGGCTAAAGAGAACGAAGATAAAAACTTCTTCTTAAAGAACATTGACAGGGCTAAGTATGATCAACTTGTAGAAGAATATGTAACAAAGACTATAGGTATATACAAGAACAAAATCTTTGTTCCAAACAATCCTGAGCAGAACGAGAAAGTTAAGCAAGCTAAGGTGTTAAAGATCAAAAGATCCTTAGAGATTGGTAATGTAGAGTTTGATGGATTCAATGAATATAAGTTTAAAGAGTTCTTCTTAGAATCGTTGAAGAGAGATGATTGGTATTCTGATGACTTTAAACAATTAAAGTCTCAACCTGCTTCTTTAGAGTTGTGGAAGTTCTTCCGTGAGCTTAACTTAAAGGCTAAGCGAATGGGATATTTAAGTGAGGAAGAAGCCTTATCTTTCTTTCCTGTAGTAGAAGAATCATTTCTTAAGAAGGTTCAGCAGTCTGGTAAGATTGTAAAAGAAGGTATGGATTTCTTCAAGAGTTTCTATCAAGTGAAAGAAGAAGAAGAACAAAAGTTCTCTAAACTTGACCCTGAAACAAACAAGCTCAGAAGAACTGTACCTAAGTATTTTATGAGTAAGGACAAAGAGATAACTAAAGTGTCTCAAGATATGAACAAGGTAGGTATACTTTGGATTAATGCATTGATGCAATATGAAACAGCTAAAGGTCTTGAGAATACATTATTAGTTTTACATAAGGTACAAGAAGCTAAAGGTTCAATCATTGTAGATGAGAACAATGATATTGTATACGATGATAGAGGTGTACCTAAAGTAGATGTTAATAACAAGTCCACTGCAGATATCCTTAAGACAATGATAGATGATCACATCTATGGTATGCAAGAAGATGAGAACTCTTGGGGTAATGTTAAATTATCTCAGGCACTTAGTAAGGCTACCAAAGATGGCGAGAAGAAAGAAACTGTTAAGGTGAATGTTAAAAAAGGATTGAGTACAGTTAACACTTATATTCAATCATTAGCTGTTGGTTTAAAGCTTGCCATTGCTGTTCCTAACTGGTTTGGATATAACTTCCAAGCATTTATTAACGGTGGAAGATTCTATACATTTAAAGACTTCACTAAAAATAACATCAAGTCTAGTACAGGTATAGGATTCACTATAGAAGAAAGAGGTATAGTGGATATCATTATTCCATTAAACGAAGACTTGGCTAAAGAGAAGATAAGACATAACGCTAAAGAGCAGTCATATACTAAATGGTTAGGAACTTGGAACTTCAATGATGTAATGATGGTGACTAACTCTTGGCCTGAAAGAAAGCTACAGATTGCTAATGCATTATCATTCATTGATAATTCTACAATTATAGATGGTAAGATTGTTAACATCCGTCAATACTTAATGCAATCGGATAGAGCAATGAAGTACAACCTAAGCTATGAGGATAGAATGGCCCTTGAGAAGAGTCTTGATGAAAGAGTTGAGAAGATGAAAGAGGAAAAGGGATTAGCTAAGCTTGTTAAATTTGAGAACGATAAACTAGTAATACCTGGTGTATCTGACGAAGCGTTGGCTGACTTCCGTACAACTATAGTGGAATATGGTAGAAACCTAAACGGTCAGATGAGTGAAGATAACAAAGCTGCGTACAGACGTGATGCCATCTTCAAATCATTCATGATGTTTAGAAACTGGATGCCTAAACAAATATCACTACGTGCTCTTGATATTAATAAGAATGCAGAACTTGGTATATGGGAATATGGTAGAACTCGTTTATTCATGAAGACAGTTATGCACTTAGGTGCTAGAAACATCTTAAAGATGCGACATATTCTAAATGGTACTCCTGAAGGTCTTGAGATGATGCGTAGTTTACTTGAGAACAAAAAAGAAGAATACCTAAAGAAGCACGGTAAGGAACTTAAAATAAGTGAAGAGGAGTTCTTTGATCTTGTAAGAACTGAACTTGCTAATCAAATGAAGGAGCTTAGATTGTTATTATCATTAATGGCAATTGTTACTGCTGCAGGATTTGCTGTAGGTGATGATGACGATGATGAGGATCTATTAGCCAAGAACCAACTTAAGTTCTTAGCTAAACTAATTAACAAAACATCTGATGAGGTTAGCTTCTACTATAATCCTTTATCTTTCCAGAGTATGACTAATGGTAGTTTACTTCCAGCACTAGGTGTCACTAATAAAGTATGGTCTGTAATGAAGTATGGTGCTACAGACTTATATGGATTCTCTACTGGCGATCAAAAGATGATGGATAAAGCACATACATTAAAAGCAACATTAGATTTATTACCAATATTCTCTCAGTTCCAACGAGAAATATTACCATTGATTGATCCAGAATTAGCTAAAGAAATGGGTATAAAAGTAACCGCTGAAGCTCGTCAAGGAAGATAAATAATTATTTAATATTTTTATATCTACCATGGATATATCTTGTAACTCTCCAATAAACAGTTGTCAAACTGTACCTTGTCCGATCCTATTAAGCTCTGCCTGCGTATTCTACGAAGGTAGTAACTTGATGTGCGTAGGTATCAATATGAATGACAGTGTGCAAGTAGCATTACAAAAGATTGATGCAAAGATTTGTACAATAATTGGAAATACAGGAACTTCAGGAACTTCAGGAGTAAATGGTACATCAGGAGAAACAGGAGCATCAGGAACCAGTGGTACGTCTGGTCCTGGAGGAACGTCTGGTTCTTCAGGCTCTTCAGGTTCATCTGGTAGCTCAGGGTCTAGTGGACAAAAAGGTACATCTGGTACTTCTAGCACTAGTGGTACTTCTGGACAAAAAGGAACATCAGGTACTAGTGGTACAAATGGTAGAAATGGTACATCAGGAACCTCAGCTACAAGTGCAACAAGCGGTACAAGTGCAACTTCTGGTATCTCTGGAACATCTGCTACATCAGGATCAAGTGGCTTCTCTGGAACTAATGGCACATCTGCTTCATCTGGAACAAGTGCAAGTAGTGGATCTAGTGGTAGTAGTGGAATTACTGGATCTAATGGAACAGATGGATCTTCTGGAACTAGCGCAACTAGCGGTAGTTCAGGTGTAAGTGGTTCAGATGGTTCATCTGGTCAGTCTGGAACAAGTGGTACCACTGGTACTTCTGGATCATCTGGTAATACAGGAACCTCAGGAACTTCAGGAAATGGCGGCAGTAGTGGTACTACAGGTACTTCAGGAATTAGTGGAACTAATGGTACTAGTGGAACATCTGGTTCATCAGGAAGTTCAGGTTCTTCAGGATCTAGTGGTACAACAGGTACCTCAGGTACAACTGGAACTTCGGGTACCTCAGGTATAACAGGGACTTCGGGTACTTCAGGTATAACAGGGACTTCGGGGACAACAGGTACTAGTGGTAGTTCAGGCATAAGTGGTTCTAGTGGTACTACAGGTACTTCTGGTATAAATGGTAGTTCTGGTACTTCAGCTAGTTCTGGATCTTCAGGAAGCTCAGGAAGCTCAGGATCTAGCGGATCTAGTGGATCGGCAGGAACATCAGGGAATGGTGGGACATCTGGAACTACAGGAACCTCTGGTTCAAGTGGAACATCAGGTACATCAGGATCTTCTGCTAGTTCTGGAACATCTGGAAGCGCAGGTACTTCTGGTAGATCAGGAACTGATGGTACTAGCGCTACTGCAGGTACAAGTGCCACTTCAGGTTCTAGTGGAACTGTAGGAACATCAGGTTCATCAGGAACAAGTAGTACAAGTGGTACATCTGGTACAACAGGTACATCAGGAACATCGTCTAGTTCAGGAACAAGCGGAAGTAGTGGTACATCTGCTACTAGTGGCTCTGCAGGTACATCAGCAAGTTCTGGAACATCATCTACAAGCGGCACCAATGGATCAAGTGGTACAACAGGCACATCTGCTACATCAGGATCTTCTGGTACTAGTGGTACAAGCGCTACGTCAGGAAGCTCTGGTACTTCTGGAACATCTGCTTCAAGTGGCACTAGCGGAACTAGTAGTACATCTGGTTCTAGTGGTAGCTCTGCAACATCTGGTACTTCATCTACATCTGGAACAAACGGATCTTCAGGCACAAGTGGAACTAATGGAAGCAGTGGAACAGCAGGTACTAGTGGTACATCAGCTTCCTCTGGTACATCAGGAAGTAGTGCAACAAGTGGTACTAACGGTACTAATGGTTCTTCAGGAACAAGTGGTACTTCAGCTACTAGTGGATCCTCAGGCACTTCTGGCAGATCAGGTACAGACGGAACTTCTGCTACAAGTGGTACCTCAGGGACCGCAGGCTCTAATGGAACATCAGGCACATCTAGTACTTCTGGTACTAGTGGAACATCAGCTACAAGTGGAACTAATGGCTCTAACGGAACATCAGCAACGAGTGGGACCTCAGGTACTTCATCTACATCAGGAACATCAGGAACAAATGGATCATCTGGTACCTCAGCATCTTCAGGTAGTTCAGGAACTAGTAGTACTTCAGGATCTTCTGGCACAAGTGCTTCTAGTGGAACATCAGCATCATCTGGTAGATCAGGAACTGATGGCACATCAGCTACAAGTGGGACATCTAGCACTAGCGGAACAAGTGCTTCCTCAGGATCTTCTGGAACATCAAGCACATCAGGAACATCAGGATCTAGTGCAACCGCAGGAACATCAGGTACTAGTGGATCTTCAGGAACGTCTGGTATAAATGCCACAGCAGGTACTTCTTCTACTTCAGGAACAACAGGAACAACAGGAACATCAGGAACTAGTGGTAGCTCAGGTACTTCGGCAACGAGTGGTACATCAGGTTCTAGTGGAACAGGTGGCACTTCAAGTACATCAGGAACCTCAGGCACTAACGGTTCTTCAGGAACTGCAGGAACAAGTGGCTCTTCTGCAACTAGTGGTACATCAGGAACTACAGGTACTTCAGGCTCAACAGGAACTTCGGGGTCTAGTGGTACATCAGGTACTTCTGCAACCTCGGGTACTTCTTCTACTAGTGGTAGTTCAGGCACGTCAGGTACATCAGGTAGCTCTGCAACAAGTGGAACAACTGGTACTAGTGGTAGGTCTGGTACAAATGGCACTTCATCTACTTCTGGAACTTCTGGCACTTCATCTACTTCTGGAACATCTAGTACGTCTGGTTCCTCTGGAACAAGTGGTACAAACGGTACAAATGGTAGTTCTGGAACATCGGCTTCATCAGGAACTTCTGGATCTAGTGGTACATCAAGTACATCTGGAACTAGCTCTACATCTGGAAGTAGTGGTACATCAGCAACTTCTGGAACTTCTAGTACATCAGGAACAAATGGATCTAGTGGCACGGCTGGTACAAATGGAACATCTGGAACTAGTGCATCTAGTGGTACTAGTGCTAGTTCAGGAACTTCTGGATCTAGCGGTTCTTCTGCAACATCTGGAACCTCTGCTACTAGTGGTACCAGTGGATCATCAGGAAGTTCAGGTACATCATCTACCTCTGGTACAAGTGGAACATCAGGGACTAATGGATCGTCTGGAACTTCAGGAACTTCGGCTACAAGTGGATCAAGTGGTACTGTAGGTACAAGTGGAACTAATGGTTCAAACGGTACTTCAGGTACTTCTGCATCTTCAGGAAGTTCAGGAACTGCTGGTACAAGCGCTACATCTGGTACTTCTGGAAGTAGTGCTACAAGTGGTACTAGTTCTACATCGGGTAGCTCTGGTACTTCAGGCACTTCTGGAGTTAATGCAACTGCAGGAACAAGTGGCACATCTGCTACATCTGGTAGCAGTGGCACTTCTGGAACTGATGGTACATCTGGATCTAGTGGCACTAGTGGAACAAGAGGATCTTCTGGTACATCTGCAAGTAGCGGAACTAGTGCATCTTCGGGTACCAGTGGTAGTTCAGGTTCTTCAGCTACTTCTGGAACAACTGGTTCCTCTGGTACATCCGCTTCTTCTGGTACTAGTGCATCGTCTGGGACTGCAGGATCTTCAGGAAGTTCTGGCACAAGTGGCTCGAGTGGCTCGAGTGGAACGTCAGGTACTTCTGGATCTGCTGGTACAAGCGGACTAAATGCTACTGCTGGTACTGCTGGAACTTCTGGTTCGTCAGCTACAGCTGGTACTAGTGGAAGCGCTGGGACATCAGGAACTTCTGGATCATCTGGAACTAGTGGTACAGCTGGTTCTTCTGCTACAAGTGGTACTAGTGGCACAAGTGGTAGTGCAGGAACCTCAGCTACATCTGGTTCTGCTGGAACCTCTGGCACATCAGGTAGTTCAGGAACTTCTGGAATTAATGGTAGTAGCGGTACTAGTGGAACAAAGGGTACGTCAGGTACTTCTGCTAGCAGTGGTACTTCTGCTTCTAGTGGTACATCTGGCGCCAATGGCTCTTCTGGAACATCAGCATCATCTGGTACAAGCGGATCAAATGGAACAACTGGAACATCGGGTTCTTCTGGGACTAGTGGTACATCGGCTTCTTCTGGTACAAGTGGGACTAGTGGTTCATCAGGTAGCAGTGCTACTGCAGGAACATCAGGATCAGCTGGTACTAGCGCAACTAGTGGATCAAGCGGTACATCAGCTACATCTGGTACCAGTGGTTCTTCTGCAACATCTGGAACCAATGGTACTTCAGGATCTGCAGGAACAAGTGCTACATCTGGTACAGCTGGATTAAGTGGTGACAGATATGCGACTACGTCTACTACATCATTTACACTTGGTAATAGTGGAACAATAACTGTTGGTACTGGGCTTGCTTATTCAGTGGCCCAATCAATTATTATTGCTAACAATGCTAGTAACTTCCAAGAGTGTGAGGTAGCTTCTTACAATCCCTCAACAGGAGCTTTAGCTTTTGCTGCACCTACAAGAACTGTTGGGTCTGGTACATTCACATCATGGAATGTCAACTTAGATGGTGCTTCTGGTGGAAACGGTACAAGTGGTACTAGTGGAGCACAAGGAACAGCTGGTACATCTGCCTCTAGTGGTACTTCCGCTACCAGCGGTTCTAGTGGTACTTCAGCTACTGCAGGTACATCTGCTACTTCTGGATCATCTGCTACTAGTGGAATTAACGGTAGCTCTGGAACATCAGGTACAAAAGGAACATCAGGAACAAGTGCTAGCTCAGGCACAAGTGCGTCCAGCGGTACTTCTGGTGCAAATGGTTCTTCAGGAACCAGTGGAACAGGTGGATCTTCTGGAACATCTGCAAGCAGTGGAACATCTGGTAGTTCGGCAACCAGTGGTACATCTGCATCTTCAGGATCTTCTGGAACTTCAGCAACCTCTGGCGTAAATGCAACAGCAGGAACTTCAGGAGTGAATGCTACTGCTGGAACTAGTGGTACATCAGGATCTAGTGCAACTAGCGGAACTAGTGGAAGTGCAGGAACAGCAGGTACGTCTGGTTCAAGTGGAACAGCTGGTACATCAGGAAGTTCAGCTACGAGTGGAACTTCTGCTACGTCAGGAAGTAGTGGAACATCTGGTACTTCAGCTAGTTCAGGAACATCTGCGTCCTCTGGATCAAGTGGAACATCGGCAACTGCTGGTACTTCAGGCTTGAATGCTACAGCAGGTACTTCTGGAACCAATGGTACATCAGGTTCTAGTGGAACTAGTGGAACACGTGGTTCATCAGGAACAAGTGCAAGTTCGGGAACTAGTGGTACTTCAGGATCATCTGGCACATCAGCCACTAGTGGTACCTCTGGAAGTTCTGCATCTTCTGGAACAAGTGCAAGTAGTGGAACTTCTGGCGCTAATGGTACTTTTGGTTCTAGTGGTACATCAGGTATAAGTGCCACAGCAGGTACTTCAGCTAGTTCGGGAACATCTGGAAATGGTACGTCAGGAACTAGTGGAACAAGCGCTAGTTCAGGAACTGCTGGTACTAGTGCATCTAGTGGTTCTAGTGGAACCAGTGCGTCATCTGGAACAAGCGGTAGTTCTGCTACAGCAGGCACTTCTGGTACTGCAGGATCTTCTGCTACCTCAGGAACATCAAGCACAAGTGGTTCAAGTGGTACATCGGGTACTTCTGCGTCCTCAGGTACTTCTGGTAGCTCTAGTACTTCAGGTACTTCAGCATCGTCTGGTAGTAGCGGTACATCTGCTTCATCAGGTACTTCTGGAACTAATGGTTCAGGTGGTACGTCGGCTTCCTCTGGAACATCTGGTAATGGTACTTCTGGAACTTCAGGTACTCGTGGTAGCTCAGGAACATCCGCTTCTTCAGGAACAAGTGCATCATCTGGTACTTCTGGAAATGGAACCTCAGGTACTGCAGCTACATCAGGAACAAGTACTGGAACATCAGGTACGTCAGGGACAAGTGCATCGTCTGGTACTAGTGGATCATCTGGTACAAGTGCATCGTCGGGAACTAGTGGAACATCTGGTACTTCAGCTAGTTCAGGAACATCTGCGTCCTCTGGATCAAGTGGAACATCGGCAACTGCTGGTACTTCAGGCTTGAATGCAACAGCAGGTACTTCTGGAACTAACGGTACATCAGGCTCTAGTGGTACTAGTGGATTACAAGGTACTTCAGGAACATCAGGAACAAGGGGTTCGTCTGGAACCAGTGCTTCGTCAGGTACTTCTGCAACTTCTGGTTCTTCAGGTACAAGTGGAACTAGTGGAACCAGTGGTTCTTCTGCAACATCTGCAACATCTGGAACATCAGGAACTAACGGATCTAATGGAACTTCCGCAACTGCTGGTACATCTGCTTCTTCAGGTACATCGGGCTCATCAGCTACATCTGGAACTAGTGGAATTAATGGTACTGTTGGAACTAGTGGAACTTCTGGAACAAGTGGTAGTAGTGGTTCATCTGGTAGTTCAGCTTCCTCTGGTACATCTGGAGCTAACGGATCTAGTGGAACCTCAGCTTCTTCAGGCACAAGTGGTAGTAGTGCTACTTCTGCTACTTCTGGAACAGCAGGATCAAGTGGTACATCTGGTGTAAACGCAACAGCAGGTACTAGTGGAGTTAATGCAACAGCTGGAACATCTGGTAATGGAACTAGTGGAACTAGTGGAACAAGAGGTAGTTCAGGCACCTCAGCATCTTCAGGTACTAGTGGTTCGAGTGGAACTTCTGCCACCTCTGGTGCAAACGGTTCATCTGGAACCAGTGCTACCTCTGGAGCTAATGGTAGTTCAGGAACCTCTGCTACTTCGGGAGTTAATGCTACTGCTGGAACTAGTGCTACGTCAGGCGTTAACGCAACCTCTGGTACATCTGGTAACGGAACATCAGGAACTTCTGCAACATCTGGTATAAACGGAACTTCAGGTACATCTGCTACTAGTGGTGCTAACGGAACAAGTGGTACTTCTGCGACGTCAGGTGTTAATGCAACAGCTGGAACCTCAGCCACTTCTGGTGTTAACGCAACTGCAGGTACTTCGGCAACCTCAGGAGTTAATGCTACTGCAGGTACGTCAGGTAATGGTACTTCAGGAACTTCTGGTACTAGAGGCTCATCTGGTACTAGCGCATCTTCTGGAACTAGTGCCTCTTCTGGCACATCTGCATCATCAGGAACTAGTGGTGTAAATGCTACTGCAGGTTCTAGCGGTACTTCTGGAACAAATGGTACAAGTGGTTCTGCAGGTACTTCTGCGTCGTCAGGAACTAGTGGTTCGTCAGGAACAAGTGGAACATCAGGTACTTCAGGTAGTTCTGGAACTAGTGGTACATCAGGTACTAATGGTTCTTCTGGAACTTCAGGAACAAACGGAACCTCTGGAACAAATGGTAGTAGTGGAACATCAGGAACTAGTGGTATAGCAGGTTCGTCAGGTACTAGTGCATCTTCAGGAACATCTGGTACAAGCGGTTCAACTGGAACTTCAGGTACAAGTGGTACTTCAGGAAACGGAACGTCAGGTACATCAGCTTCTTCAGGTACCTCAGGAAGTAGCGGCACAGGTGGTACTTCTGCATCATCTGGTACTTCTGGAAATGGAACCTCAGGTACTGCAGCTACATCAGGAACAAGTACTGGAACATCAGGAACAAGTGGAATTAATGGATCAAGTGGCACATCTGGTACACGTGGTAGCTCAGGAACATCTGCTTCTTCGGGAACAAGTGCCTCATCAGGAACATCAGGTAGTGCAGGTACTGCTGCAACCTCAGGTACTAGTACTGGAACATCAGGTACTAGTGCTTCTTCGGGTACATCAGGTAATGGAACTTCAGGAACTTCTGCCAGTTCAGGTACTTCAGGTAGTTCAGGCACCTCAGCATCTTCAGGAACATCCGCAACATCAGGAGCTAATGGTTCAAGTGGTACTTCAGCAACCTCTGGCGTAAACGCTACTGCAGGTACGTCTGCTACATCTGGAGTAAATGCTACTGCTGGAACATCAGCAACATCAGGGGTTAATGCTACAGCAGGAACATCTGGAAACGGTACCTCAGGAACAAGTGGAACACGTGGATCTTCGGGAACTAGTGCTTCATCTGGTACATCTGCAACTTCGGGTGCAAACGGATCATCTGGCACAAGTGCTACATCTGGAGCTAACGGTTCTTCAGGAACCAGTGGAACTAGTGGCTCTGCAGGTACATCAGGTGCTGGAACTATCTCAGGAACAACAGGTTATATTGCTAAGTTTACCGCCAGTACAACTATTGGTAACTCTATCATGAGTGAGTCTGGTACAGTTATTACTCTTTCTGGTACGTTAACTGAAACATCATCTATACGTTATAAGAAAAATATTGCTAACTTGCAGGGATCATTAGATGCTGTATTGAAACTTCAAGGAGTATCATACATGTTAAAGTCTAATGATTCAAGAGAAATTGGATTCATAGCAGAACAAGTAGTAGAAGTATTACCAGATGTGATTGTTACAAAAGATGGAGAAGTAGACTCTATAGCATACGGAAGATTAACAGCTATTCTTGTTGAGGCTATTAAAGAACAACAATTACAAATCAACGAACTGAAGAGTAAGTATGATAACCTATAACAATGATGGTATTAGAGAGTATAATAACACTGTCAACTATGGTGTAAAAATAGTTAGCAGCACTAAAATAATTAGTGTCACAAATACTGTAGCTGAAAATATAAGATTTACATTTGCTACAGGTGTTGATTTTGCATTTGAGGTTACTTGGTACGAGTTTAATATTTTTAATAATGCAACTCAATGGACTTGGTGGGGAGACTATGGTCTATGGGTTAGGTCAGATGGAACTGTATTTTCTCGTTTTGGACCAACTGTACGTGCACAGACAGGAACCAATAACGGTGTTGGTACATTTGTTATATCAGGAAGCAGTGTTTATTGGGAATCTCGTTGTGGGGCTGGTGTTTCTCAAAATATATCATCAGTATATCTTGCTGTGCATTGTAGCAGATGGGATAAAGTCACTATATCATATCCTGGTGTAACTACTACTTCTACTACAACCAGAGCTGCGACAACAACAACAACGACCACTGCACCAATTATACCACCTACTACTACAACAACAACAACTAGACCAGCTACTACTACAACAACAACAACTGCACCAATTATACCGCCTACAACAACAACTACTACTACAGCACCAATTATAGTAACAACTACCACTACCACTACAGCACCTATTATTATTACTACGACAACTACAACTACTGCGTTTATTCCTCCAGCTACAACTACAACTACAACTACTGCATGTTATGGATTTAATTTAACACCAGTATTTGATACAACTTGTACCGCTAGTGGTCCAGATGTTACTGCATATAAAAATACAGCTGGTGCTATTATAGTAGGAGATACATTAAGAAATACTTGTGGAGGTACTACGTTAGCAACTGGTTTCTATTCAGATGGAAGTTGGAGATATGTTGTTAATGTTGGAGTAGTAAGTAATAAAATTGCTTGTCCAGTTCCAACTACTACTACAACAACAAGTACAAGTACAAGTACAAGTACAAGTACCACTACAAGTACTACTAGTACAACAACTACAAAAGTATACTTTGCTTTCCCAATAACTGCAGGTTACGGAAGTTCTGCTTCAGCATGTGCTGATACATTTACTAATTTAACTATTTATGGTAGTTCACCATCATTCTTAAGTAATGCTACATTCTACAGCGATTATACATTACTTAGTCCATATGCTGGTAGCAATTTATATTATAAAAATACAAGCAATAATGAATATGTACAAATTAGTAGCATCGGAAGTCAAACCGCAGGTGGTAGTTGTTAATATTTAAGACATAGGATATCCTTAATAAATTAAATATGGCAATTATACAAGGAGTTAACGGTATCCATATGAATATTAACAGTAGTACTACTGCTGGAAGTAGGATATTGTCTTATGGTAAAGCTATTCCAGGTACTAGTGTTTGGACTACATTAATTAAATTTACATTGATTAGTGGAGCTGCTTCTAACTTTGGAATATCACTTAGGCATTATGCAGGAGCAGATAGACAATCTGGAACACTTGCTGAGAACTTTTGGTTTTCTCAATTTGCATTATACACAAGTAACGGAACTACCTGGACAGAAACATATAATGCTTCACCTTGGGTTGGTCCAGAGGGTAATGCTATTGTAAGTTATAGAATGAATAACTCTGGTACATCTGTTACGATTGAAGCAGTACAAGGTGATACAGGCGCTTATGTAAGTGGATATTGCGAAGTACAATGTGGTAAGTGGGATCAATTAACAATCTCTTATTAATATGAATATATTAAACGCGCAAGGGTTAATTATACAAGGAACTGGTTCAGGTAACCTTAACTATGGAGTTAGACAGTTATCTAAGACTGCCACGTTTACTTATGCAGCAGGTCTTACTACTATATTAACAATCACTGCAAATGGTAGTACACCCACTGACTCTATAATTTCGTTTTATTATACATGGAATGCAGAAAACTTTACTAGTAATTCAGGAGGTCCACAAACAAATTATGGATTCCAATCATATAAAATGTTATCTTCAGGATTTTGGAGTCTTATAGATAGTTCAACTTATGTTGGACAAGGAAATGCTTGGCAGAACCAATCATTTGATATTGCTACATCAAGAACACTAAAAATGCAATCTCAAGGTAATAATGGATCATTTACATCATTATCATGTACATATCAAATACTAATATCATCTAGTAACTTTAGTTTTTTAACTTTCTCATAAATATGGAAACAACATATTCAACAAGATTTGATAGAGCCTCTGTAATAAAGTCTGAGGATACACTTGTTAATGTAATAAACAAAGTGTGGTACACTATAGTTGCTACAACTAGTGATGGGTATATGAAGATACTGAAGAAGAGTATTGACTTCCCTTCTCCAGCTCCTCAAGACTTTATAGAAATCCAATATGTCACTGAACAAACGTTAATAGATTGGATAGAAGCTCAACCAGATTATCTAACAGATAATGACAAGCAATCTATTCAGTTTAGATTACAGTTAGAAAGAGATAAACCTTCATACTCTGATTACATGTTTAGCTTTATGCCATATGATGAACTAAGATATAATCTTGTTAACTAATAGGTAGTACATTGATTACATCATTGACAGAGATACTCTTATGGCATTCAAACTGTCTAGGAGTATCTTCGTTTTCTAGCTTCAGATAATTTTTGTTTATGTTCTTCTGAGAAAGGACCTCGTTTCTTTCCTGTCCAATAATCTTTTAATTTTTGTTTAGTTTCTTCACTCAAGGTTTTACCTAAGTGAGCTTTTCTTTGATTATCTTTTCTTTCTTCTGTATGTTTCTTACCAAGTAGAGTCTGTCTAATTTTTTCTTTAGTTTCTTCTGATTTAGTAAAAGACATATTTTGTTTCCATTTATCTATCTGCTCTTTGGTTTTGACTCTACCTTTACTAGTTTTACTTATCTTTAGTAATGCTTCTTCTGTAGGTTTATATCCAAGAGACCCATCTCCTCCATCTGTTAAGTTACATAATAAACCATTTGATATATTGTTTCTACCATATAGAGTAATAAATTCTACTTCTTTTAATTTAGCTTCTTCGTAGTCTAAATCATCAAAAAGTATTTGAACTTCATATCCACATTTATCAACTATATTGCACCAATGTTTATTTCTATTTTTAATTGAATAAGCCCTAGCTTCATTAACACCTATTCCTATATAGAAAGGTTGCCTAGTGTCTAATCTAATATGTCTATATACTATTGCCATAATCCCGATTCTTTTATCTTATTAACAACATCCGATACTGTAATAGTTTTATGACACTCAAATTGTTGAGGTGTGTCCTCATGGACGGGACACCAGTTCCAGTTTGACTTATCAAACTTGAACATTGGATTGTTCCAACATCCATTACATACACTTCTGTTCTCTACACGGATACATTCAAACTCGTGATCAGCTTCTGTGAAGTTAGATATCATCACTACAGGTACTTCCATAGCCCAAGCTAACCAGCTTATTCCACTACTGAGTCCTATATAGAATTCACATCCTGATAAAAGCTCCATTGTATATTCTAAAGATGTATTTGCAGGATTAATAACACCATTCAAAGAAGACTTATCCTTGCTCACTTCATACACGTCATATCCTAAAGTTATAAGTATATCTATAACTTCTTGCCATTTGTCCCAAAGTTTTAGTTGTGATGTAGATTGTACACTAATACAAACATACTTATCAAAACTTAGTTTACTGTGATGAGTCATGAGCATCCTAGGTCTCATCTCTTTGTATGGTAGATTTAGGATATTACATGCAGACTTTTGTAATGGTATTGTTACAGGATTTACTGGTTCTTTAGTATTATCCCAGTGCCACCCTAACACTGGCATTGCTACAATGTCTTCTACAACTTGTCCTGGTTGAACCATCTCAAGCTCAGGATACATTCCTTCAAATAAGAAGTTCTTGAATGTACTTACAATAACATCACATTGATACTTCTTCTTGAACTCAAGAGCATAAGGCATCCATGCAATGTTATCTCCTAACGAGCTACTATCAAAAGCAATAAACACTCTCTTGCCTTTTAAATGATGTAAGAAACTTATTCTTTCTTTTAATACACCATTAAGTTTTCTCACTTCTACAAAGTAATCACCTATATACTTTCTAGTATCTGTAGACATCCATTCTCCTGCACCAAGTTCGGCTGTATAAAGCTCTTTATCTTTATCAAAGAATGTACAAACGTATCGTTGATCAGTATCAGTTATCTCAAAGTATAACTTATCAATACAATGAAAATTATATCTAAACATATACTTCTAAGTAAGCTTTGGTTGTATCTTCACTAGTCCATTTCTTATTAACAATATCTGCTGCATCGTACATCTTCTTAAGTCTCTTACATATCATTGACCAATCGTACTCTTCACGATGTTCTAGTTGATCGGTGTAATACTTAAACCAACCTCTATCTAATGTTGCTAGTCCTCTCCTTGCTTCCATCTCTGTTGCTTCTGACATTCTATACATACCAGGTATCTGTTCATTACATGTACCAACAATTGGTAATCCACAACTCATTGCTTCTAATATAGAAAGATTAGGATGTCCATACTCTAAGAACGATGGTGCCATGAATATACTATGTGTCTGGTATAGCTCTAGCGTTTCTGCATCTGTAGGATTTGTTAACTTTAAAGTTAACTTTTCATACTCTAATAAATCTGGATGACCCTTAAAGAACTCTTCATTGTTCTGTGGTCCAGCAATAGTGATAGGTAGATTAAACCATTTAGCTGCAGCTATTGCTATCCTGAATCCTTTACGATCAATAGTGCTATCTCCTGCTAGTCCATTGTTACAGATCATCAATAGCGTTTTATTCTCACGAACGTCTGGTAGGATAGGTTTGAAGAATTCTGTATCTACACCATGAGATAGATAAAATAGCTTATCTGTCTCCTCAAAGTAATCAACTATATGTTTACCATGACATATAGAGAATACAGATCCCTTGATAGCTTCTAGGTTGTGACGGTATACACCACTGTCCTTACCATAGTATTCAGCATGGTGGTCGTGTAAAGAGTATATATAAGGTATACCCTTGTCACGCATGTCTGTAGCTATATTTGCTGTATGACAATGCACAAGTTGACCATCTTTCTTTTGAACATCTGACCATTGTTGTATGGTACAGTCTACTCCTAGTTTTTGTAGTTCACTATAATATGACCAAATGATTCTTTCTATAGCTCCCCAACCATTAGGTGGTATAGATATAAGTCCTGTTGCTACTTGTACTATTTCCATTTGTTTTCAAATTTAATAAAATCTTCTTGTAGTTTATAAATCTTCTCCAGGTCCATTGGTTTTTCAACAAACAACGTATTGAGGTGTGACGCAATAGAGTCTCTCACTAATGCATGCTTAATCCCTTGTTGTTTAAGGCACTCCACAAAATCATTGTCTTGATAGTACATATCAAACTGTTCATCTAGTGGTAATATCTTATCAAGTGCAGATCGTTTAATCATGATTGACCAACCCATGAATGCTTCTGATACTATATAACTCTCAAAGTAATCTTCTTGATTCCCTGAGAAATGACTATTAAAGTATCTTAGATAAAGCATTGGGTCTTTAGGAGAGAAGCATTCAATGTCTGGTCTAGCCTCATGTACTTTCATCATGTTACTAAACCAGTTACGTTCATACTTAACATCATCATTAGATATTAGCACCCAATCATTTTGCAAATACGTCAACCCTTTGTTTAATGCTTTATTGTAATTAAAAGGTCCCTCAATAAACATATCACCTGATGTATTTATGTATCCTTTCTTTCTACCAGAAGCAACAGTAATCACTCGAAACTGATGTTCAGTCTCGCTATCATGCAATGACTGAATAGTTTCATGAGTCATCACTGTGTCTGCATTGTCCGTAAGAATAATTACGTCTACAATCATTTCTTTAAAATTCCCCAGAAGTATAAATCACAGCTATCATGATCTATATAGAAATGATAGATGCTGAAATACTTATCAAGATCTACCTTACCACGTACATCTTCCTCTGTTAGGTTTAGATAGTAGTCTGACCATCCATCATATGTTGATGTAAATGGAGAATCAGTTGGGTGTGTTCTAATAGTACCGTGTTCAGGTCTTCCTATAGTGGCACATGTAAACAAGAACAATCCTCCTGGTTTAACAAGGTTCTCACAAACGTTAGTAATTGTTTGATCCCAATACATATCATGCTCAAAGCATTCTGTAGAAATCACTGTATCGTACTTTTGTCCACCTAAAGGTTTATATTCGTGTCCTTTTGATACAACACTTACGTTTCTTCCTCTACCTACATCTACACCAATATATGTGTAGTTATCAAATAGATAATGATTATTACCATTGATGTCTAATGATCCGATATCACATACATCTACATTTGAGAAATATTCTGGAAATGTTTGTTTAATTCTGTCGCAAAACACTTGTTGGGCTTGGTGTGCCATATTTAATTAAATTTAATAGTTGATTTATGTTTAATCTTATCATTGTTGCAAATTAGTAATTTATCCATGAACAATGATAGTTTTGCTTCATCATTATACACTTTCACTCTTATCTCAGAATCATCAGGAGAGAACATTCTAAACCAATAATGGCTTTTACCCATTGGTGTAGAATGAATTAATACATCTCTATGATAGATGTCTACGTACTTAAAGGTTTCTTCAATCAAAGAGTTAATGATAAACAATACAGGTAAGTGTTCATCAGTTTCATTATAAGATAGCTCACAGTTGAATAGTCCATATCTTAATATGTTCACTTCACTTAATGTGAATATGTTAGAACTGTGATCGTTGATGATTATAAAATTATGTTCACCATCTTTAAACTTTTCAAAGAACGTTAACTCTAATGAATATCCCATATTAGATGTCATCCATTGTTCTTCTGTAGTGGGTGGATTAAATCTATTTAAAAAATAATCAATTTTACCCCCAAACAATAAGGTCTCGTATACATATGAACCATTGTCTCTGTATCCCTCAGGTTTAAAGAACAACATGTCTTTGTTCTCATCTTTTAAGTTTTGCATCCATCTTTCTAACTTATGAAGATCTTGTAGATTAAAGATTACATCACATTCCATGAATACAAAATGTGTGTATCCTAATGACCTAGCTAGATGAAAACCATTACTCATGTTCCTACATATTGGTAGAGTGTGTCCAGGAGTAAAGATCTTTATTGTAAAATTAGGATCGGCATACCAATAGTGTGGAGTGTACTGTGGAGATAGGAATGTATTATTACTATCATATAAGAAGTAATCAGTTTTCTGAGCAATCGTTGGGTGCACTGGTAGATGTGACACCACCATTACATCACAGTCAATCATACTAAGAGCACTTATTGCTTTATCAAGAGTGTCTATCTCTAGTGGACCTGAAGGATAGCTATCTACTATGAACAGTGTTTTCATTTCTTTATAAATGTTTTGTAAGTTTTATCAATTAATGAATAACCATCTGCTTGTGTAGTTAATCTTTCATACACCATACCCATTTTATAGTTACTGTTACCAAACACTATATTGAAGTATAAATCTGCTGCATCCCATGGATGAGATATTAGTTTCTCTTTTATGTATTTCTTAACAAATTTAGGAAACATAATACATTGTAATCCTATGATGTTGTTTGTAACATACATCAACTCATCTACCTCACTCACTACAGGACTTTGCATCCATCCAGATTCTAGTATACGCCTGTCACCAAATGACATCATTCCTATGTTGCTTTTTTCCAACATTAACGCACATTTTTCCACTTTATGTATGAAAGAATCAACATCTACCTCCACTATACAATCCCCTTCACATACTATTAAGTAGTCGCACTCATCAAATTCTGAGAGGATGGCGTTCTTGAAGGCTTCATAACATCCGTAATGAGGTGGGGTAAGTGCTGTACCCACTCTATTAGCTGTGTCTGGATCAAAGAGTTCCATGGAGACACAGTCTGGCCTGTTACAGTTATACCTTGGTGGTAAATCTTTATATGGGTGGTTTGTGTGGAGGATGTATTCCCAACCTCGATCTCGAACTCGTTCGAGTGATGCTCTGCTGGCTTGTTCTCTGTCATCGTTTAATGTAGTTTGTAGGTGGATTAATTTGATTTTAGGTCTACTTGATGTAGGATCTCTCATCTCTATGGTTCCTATTACATCGTTTACAGAAAATTCTTTTGACTTATAACTTCCCATTATTTCTAGCTCTACACTAACGGCATTGTATGGTAATGGGATATATATTTCTCTATCTTTGAAGTCTGTAACATGTATTAGTTCTCTTTTATCATTAATTAAATTAATATTGTAAGCTGGAACATCTTCATTGTAAGTATAGAAGTAGAAGTAATTACGATTTTCTTTCTCACATCTAACAATACCAGCATACTCACTGTTAGAAGACTTACCTTCACCTGTGTACTTTAAGAACGTTTCTTCTTCAGGATACTCCACCCAGATGCCTGCAGTTCTCTCAACCTTCTTCATCATATAGTCTTCTAAGAAGTTCTGAGCTCCTATAGATTCACATAATGAGTTATACTCTTCTGGTGTACGCACATCATCTAATAATCTACTGATAAAAGATGACTTGAAGAACATACCATTAGTTTGTATACCTTTACCAAATGGTGTATTCAAGGTTGCTAAACATGCATGCCAATCATAATCAAGTTTGTTAAACCCATTCTCTATAGTATCATGATCTAGTTCATCTATCACATGATCAAACGTTACATAGAATATCTTATTAAACCCAAAACCTTTAGCTGCCTTACCAGCATTGATTAGATTAGTGAGCACTGTAAGAGATTGATTACTATCTCCTTCAATACGCATCTCTACACTATACTCTTCTTGACTACGAGCAAATCTATTGTAGTAGCTATGATGTGTTAAAGGATTATGTTGATCATATACGTAGTAATCCACCATCTTCTGTACATCAGCATGTACAGGATAATGACTCACTAACATAATAGGTCTGCCTAACTTCTTAGCGCTCTCTATACATTTAACTGTTAGGTCTTCTCTTATCTTAGTATCAGGATATGTACCTATAACAACTAATTCTTTACTAATGACCTTAAGGTCTAATATATCTTTCATAATATTTGCGTCAGTTTTAACATCACCAGTTAGATATGTAACATCACTATAATCATTATACTTATTACAATATACATCTAGGTTATACATCATCTTAGGAATATGTGGATACTCTAATGCTTCTTTAATAGCTATTGGATTAAGTTCCTTGTTACCTCTATCTCCTTTAGATGGAAATAAGAACATGTCACAGTCCTTTATGAAGTTTGGTACATCATTTGATTCTCCATGCACTATACAGTTATCTGGTAGATCTTCCATTAGTGGTTTCCAATAACTCTCAAAGTTACCTGCTTGGTTACCTAAGAAGTGAAACCTTATATTATAGTCTGTAAGTTGTCTAGCCATCTCTATAGCATACCCTTGATTCTTACGTTGTGTCCACAGTCCCACTATACAAACGTCAAGGTATAGCTTTACTTTATCACCCCTTTTGTCAAGTTGTAGGTTGACAGGATACTCAATGACGCGCATTGGGATCTCTAGATGAGCATACTTAAATATATTGTATGCACTAACAAACACAAACTCATCTGGCATCCATAGCTTATGTTCAGGATTGAACGAGCTGTCGTGTGTAGTTTCTACAATTTTATAATATGATCTATTAGTCTCATAGATTAATCTAGTCACTTCTTCATCCATGAACATCTCTGGAAACTCTTCCATAGAAATTACGTCTGGCTTAAACTTATACAGTATGTCTAATAGATCAATCTTATTGTCTCCTAAAGAAACAAAGTTGTCTCCTAATATCTCTATGACTTTGTTACGTTGTACCACATAGTTCCAAGCAACAAAAGAATACTCAACTAGAAGAATATCATAGTGATCTTTAAGTAATTCAACTTTGTTTAGAGTTACCTGTGGGGCTCCTCCTGTTGAGAAATGGGGCGAGATGATGGCAAGCCTTTTTCGTGACATGTTATTGTTTTAGCTAAGTTAAATACTCTATCTACATCTGGATGACATTCAAATGTTTCTTTGTTTTCTAGACATCCTATTAATGGTTGCACTCCTTGTATAGATCCCCATTCCTTTACACCGTAGCTCATCTTAGAACAACAGTATAAATCACAACTACCTTGAAGGTAGTGATGGCGGTAATGTTGACCACCCCCTCTATAAGGAATTCTAAACTCAGGAGATATTGCAGAACCTAAATGGATGATCTCTGTACGTGTTGTACCTGCTAGATGTAGCAGTCCGCTATCCATAGTGATGAAACATGCGGCTTTATTTATTATGTGCCAGCAATCAGATATACTGGTCTTGTTCATGAGATTAATACCTAATGGTATCTCAAAGTTGAAGACAGGTTTGTCTACGTTAAAGAACCCAGTCTCACTGCTATCCTTACCTATACTGATAACATGTATACCTATTTCATTA
>Ga0209296_1000925_pt1 | contig 24163 bp, 18 predicted proteins | sample S_130206_EF_Meta_FD_187319 | JGI IMG/M metagenome (GOLD analysis project Ga0209296, IMG submission 187319) | Freshwater microbial communities from Lake Simoncouche, Canada to study carbon cycling - S_130206_EF_MetaG (SPAdes) (version 2) | ecosystem: Environmental > Aquatic > Freshwater > Lake ...
TGAAAGTAAAAAGTAATGTCGCAAAATATAAGGAAGATAAAAAACAAAAAGAAAACCTTTTGCTCTTTATTGGAAATCTTCCGGGGGATAATCGCGAAGAACTAATAAGTTGGTTAGCCGGCGTTGGGATTGAAGTTAATTCTTCAGGAAAGGGGAAGTAGCGTGGCTGATCTTAACCAAGTTAGTAATGCCGAAGTTTCTTCTTCTTTTAATGGGCGCGCCTTGTGGAACCAGGCAGAGCGAATGCTTGCGCATGATTACCCATTTCATGGAGCCATGCTTTCATCTTGGAATGTAATTGTGAATACATCCATAAGAACAATGGCCATCATGCTAAGTGAAGACCAAACTATCGAAGTGCATTTCAATCCAGAGTTTATTTTATCCCTTAGCCCGCGTGAAATTGTTGCAGTTCAGCTTCACGAAATTCATCATGTTGTTTTGGGTCATGTGTTTTGCAAGCCATCGGATTTTTCAAATAAAGTTGCATTTTATGTTAGTGCAGAAATTTGCGCCAATGAATATATAAGGGAGCCATTGCCTGGGTGTCCTATTCTCTTATCTGATTTCCGCAAGTTAAAACCAGACCAATCTCTTCGGGAACGGTATGAATGTCTGCAAAAAATGAATTTGGAAAAATACAGTGACATTATAACCTTGGATGAATTTTCTTTGGAAACTTGTGATTTAGAAACTTTGAAATCCTTGATTTCTTCTCACATAGAATCTGCGCTTACAAATGTAGGATTGAAAGGGCTTCAAAGATTGCCAGAGTCATTTCGTAAATCACTTGAAGAGTTGTTTGGCGATACAATTAGATCAGGAATAAGTGCCTCTAATGCAATTGAACAAGTTAGCAGCAGAAGTGGAAAAAGAAAAAATTGGCGAAAAGAACTTCAACTATTCGCATATTCGTTGGTTGACCCTTCAGCCTGCATGTCTAGGCCCCCCAGACGGATAAGGCATCTTGTTGGTATTATTCCTGGTACAAGATCGTTTCCCAAAAAACCAAAAATAATGGCGGTTATTGATACGAGTGGAAGTATTTCCCTAGAAATGTTCAGTTCGATTATTAATGAACTTAATGGTATTCGGAAAATCGCTGAGGTAATTCTTGTTCAATGTGATGATCAAGTTCAGTCTGCGAAAATCTTAAAAGACAAAGAAAAAGTAGAAACTCTTACTGGTCGTGGTGGAACTGATTTACGCCCCCCTTTCGAAAAAGATTTTCTGAAGGCTCATAAGCCAGATGCAATTATTTACTTTACAGATGGTTTCGGGCAAGGCCCAGATAAGAGGCCAAAAGTCCCTGTGCTTTGGGCATTGATTGGTAACAATGCACAAAAACCTGTTCAATGGGGAAAAGTAATTTCTTTAAATCAGGATAATGCTTCGATTGATTAAGACAGCCAAGGCCATGGGGGATTTACCCCAACCTTGCTGGGTATATTAATTTTAGGTTCGAAATGAATTGATCAAAACGAAAAGATTTTACAATGAAAGGATTTAACAATGCTTTGACAAAATTTACTGACTTGCCCTGATAATTTTCAAAATGTTGCCCTAATTTAAACGGTTTTTTCGATATTGTTTCCCTTTTTTAATCTTTAACTTTGAGGTTTTTATGTATTTATCTAATCATGTTTCATCACCAACTATTCCCAATCAACAAGAGGAGGAAATTCCAGTGGTCTCACAATCATCTGGCATTCATGTAAATAGAATCAACGATGTGGAAGAATCTCCACCAGTAAAACCACCAATCATCGGTCAGACCTTTAATATTAGTTTGCTTAATAAACTTGCGGTTGGGTGTAAGACCTTGGGTAAGCCTTTTCCTCACACTCTGTTCCAAGGAAAATCAGGAACCGGAAAATCAGAACTGGCTTCGGAGTCTGCAAGATTAATGGGTGTTGGGTTCCATCGATTTAATGCATCGCGCGATTCGAAAGAAATCGAAATCGTTCAAATTATTCAAGATCTTAGACCACATGACATGCTTTTCATCGATGAGACGCAAAACCTTCGGGGGCCAGTTCAAACTTGCCTTTACTCTGCCATTGATCGAAATATTACGCCGAGTATTCGAAGAAATAAAATTATTACTGGTTCGGAAACTCCATGTGCAGATTTTACCCTGCTTATGGCAAGTAATGAACCGGGAAAAATTAATAAGGCTCTTCGCAGCAGGTGCCAAATCCTTGTAATGGAAAGTTATTCTATTCAAGAACTGAACGAGATTGCATGCATGCATGCAAATCGGAACCATCTTGAGCTTGAAGCATCTGCTGCTAACTTGCTTGCAAATGCGTGTAGGGGTGTACCTAGGGATATAATCAAGTGGATTGATAAACTTCTTTTGCTTAATCCCCATAAAGCTATTTTAAGTGATGTTTGCGTGCGGGATATGTTTATGACCGAGCGAACTCGCTCATCAGGAATCACGGCTCAAGAAATCCAATACATGGAAATCCTTTGTTCTTCGGAAGGAGTTTCCGTGAAAAGCATGGAAAACTTGATGGGCCTAGATTTAGAAACGCTTAAGGAAATGGAAGCAGAACTCCAAAAGATGGCCCTGATAGATATTTTACCTGCGATTGGCCGATGCCTTACGACGCTTGGAAAGAAATACATGTTGTTTGTGAAGAGTGGCGAAGTCGATGATCGGATATTCTTCAATCAACCGATTTTATAACTATTTCTTAATGCTGTTTTAAACCAAGCTTCAATGCATGGTTTAAAACAGCTTATTAAAAACAATATTTTAATTTTTCAATCACCTATTAATTTGAGGTCGCCATGCCGAAGAAAAAAAATGATGAGCTTTGTAGTTTTTGCAAAAAACATGAATCTGAGGTAGGGCCACTTGTTATTGGTCCGCCATCGAGATCCGCAGTTAAGACTATCTCGAAAAAAGTCTGTGGGGAATGTTTAAAATTATGCCAATCATCATCATCGGTTTACAGGAAAAAAAAGAAATGTCCCGAAAAAAAAACCGCATCAAAAACTGAACAAAGTTTAGTTGAAACAAAGATCTTGACACCAAAAGAAATTGTCCATCATTTAGACCAGGTTGTAATAGGTCAAACTGGGGCAAAAAAGCACTTGGCAATTGCTGTTGCAAATCACTACAAGAGGGTTTTTTCCAAAAAGGTAACCAAAGAATTTAACGAGACTAAGATTGAAAAAAGTAATATTTTGTTGATCGGGGGGACCGGTACTGGGAAAACCCTTTTAGCAAAAACTATTGCTGAACTTCTGACAGTTCCCTTTGCAATTGCAGATGCGACGGCCTTTACGCAAGCTGGGTATGCCGGCGAAGATGTTGAATCCATAATTTCAAAACTATTAGTAAACAGTAATGGCGATGTCGCCAAGGCTCAAAATGGGATTATCTTCATCGATGAGATTGACAAAATAGCTAAAAAGGGAAAAAGCCTCAGCATTAGTCGCGATGTAAGTGGTGAAGGGGTTCAGCAATCGCTTCTGAAAATCCTAGAAGGTTCTGTTGTAAATGTGCCACCGAACGGCGGGCGGAAACATCCCCATGAAAAATTCATTGAAGTTGATACCACCAATATTCTATTTATATGCGGTGGCGCTTTCTCTGGTCTTGAAGAAATTAGTAATCGAAAAAACGAACGAATTTCCAATAACACTATTGGGTTCAATTTTAACTCCCAAATAAAGAAGTCCGAGGTCAAACCTATGCAAGCAGTAGCTTCAGGCGAATTGCGAATCAGCCAAGACGATGTTATTGAGTTTGGTTTAATCCCAGAATTTATCGGTCGGCTACCTATAATTGTTCAATTAAACAATCTAGAAATTGAGGACCTCGTAAGAATAATTAGAGAGCCACGCAATGCGATAATGAAGCAATATCAGAAGCTATTTCTTTTAGATGATGTCGAACTCAGTTTTTCAGATGAGGCAATTTTATTCATCGCTGGATTAGTTTATGAATACGGGACCGGAGCCCGCGGCCTTCGATCAGCAATGGAGACTATTTTAAATGACACCTTGTTTAATGTAGATGAGTACAAAGGCAAAAAGGTTGTAATTGGTGTTGATTATGTCCAACAAGCTCTTGGCCTAATTATTGCGCAGTAGTTTTTAAAACCAATTTTGAAAGGACTAAACCATGTGCGAATTGTTGGGTCTAAATTTTAATGAACCTGTAACATGTTCTTTTTCATTACGGGTTTTTTCCAAGAGAAGCAATAAGCATCCCGATGGCTGGGGTATTGGCAGATACAATGGCAAAAAGTTTGTAATTACCAAGGAACCCATAAAATCTTCAATCAGTGCTCTTTCCAAAGCTGTAGAAAACAATCGTTCCATTACTAGCAATATTTTTATTGGCCATGTAAGAAGCACTAGTGGAACGGATGTATCTTTTTTCAATACGCATCCGTTTTCGCATAAATTCAGAAATCATGATTTTATGCTCGCCCACAACGGCAATGTGAATGAAATCAGTTCCAATTTAGACTTTAAGCCCAAGGGGGAAACCGACTCGGAATTATTAATGTGTGCATTACTTTTTGATATCCAACACCAAGGCTTGGGCTTTAGTGATTTTGGTAAAATTCGGGGTATGCTGCAAGATTACAATAAATTTGGCATCATGTGTCTTTTGTTTTCTGAAGGTGAGCATTTATTTGCTTATCGTGACATTAAGGGAATGAGAGACCTTTGTTTTACTGAAAGAAAAAGTCCTTATGGGGAAGTTTCTTTGGAAGATAATGATTGGCAGGTTAATTTGAAGGAAGAAAAAAGCCCAAGCCAAAAAGGGGTTGTCATAGCAACTAAGGGTCTTACAAAAAATGAAGAATGGAAAACGTTTGGTGAAGGGGAACTGAAGGTTTTCAAAAATGGAGAAATTGTTTTTTCAAGTTAGAAGCTACTAATATTGTTGGTTTAAAGTTGGCTTGAGTTGGCTTTTTACTTTAATAATGGTGCGAATAGCTTTTTGATAAGAATTTGTAAGCGTTATTAAAGTTAAGCATTACTTGAAATCTTGCTATGGTAGTGCTCATGAGGTTAGTATCAGTTTTTTTATGCACGAACTTTTACGGGGTAGAAACTTTGATTTCGTTGGAAAGAAGTTGTAAAATATAAATCCAAGAATCCAAGATTATGCACACAAAAAACGTAACGAAACTTAGGGTGTTCGAGGCTTTTGCTAGCTATGGTGGAGAAAGTTTTGCGCTAAAGAGGTCCCGCATTCCATTTAAGGTGATTGGTTATTCTAAGAGCGACAAGCTTGCATCTGAACTTTACAACAGCGATCTTCTTGGCATACGAGGTTACTGGGATATAGTGAAAATAAATTTCACGGTTTGCTTGACTTCGATTTGTTCACCGAAGGCACCCCTGCCAAATGGGATATCCTAAGAGATGCATTTCGAGCATACCGAGCTAATCCCAAATATCTCTTGCTAGACAAGGCAACTGCGTAAGTCTTAACAGACATAGCCTTAGACTTCTGTTACTGCGCCAAATTAAGAGATGGGTTACAGGCCGGTTACAAATTTACTTATATTTTATGCTAAGCTTTACTTGAGGCATCATTGAGTTATGATGAAAGAAGGTTAGAGCTCTGTGCTAAACTAAAAAGGAACTAAGTTTTTAGTAACAAGATATTATGAAGCAAAAAATAGACCCTAAAGGTACAAAAAAAGTTGCGTCCGCCCCAACCTTTTCTACGGTACCTACTTTAAACCACATTGATGCTTTTAACTTGATAGTTGATGAAGAAGCCAATTCTCTACCCTTCTTTGATGAAAACCTGAAAAATGAAATCCCTGCAATAATCTCTCATTGGCTCCAAGCGCATAATAATGACCCCTTGATTTTGGGGAAGGAGTACGGTGCAAGGTGGACTAAAACACTTTTGGCAGCGATCCCTAGCGATCCTCCAAAAGCAAAAAATAAGGATCTAAAATTTGTAATTGATTTCTCAGGATTGCCATCCCCTCCCCCTAAAAACCCCAGTTTCTCATTCATCGATCTATTTGCAGGAATCGGAGGATTTCGCACAGCTTTACAAGAGCTCGGAGGTAAATGCGTTTTTACTAGCGAGTGGGATAAACACGCAAAGCAGACCTATTTTGAGAATTATGGCGAGATACCGTTTGGTGACATACGTAACTTTTCCTCAGAGTGCGATAAAACATCACCATTTTATAACGTAATTCCAAAACACGACATAATTGCAGGTGGATTTCCTTGTCAAGCCTTTTCCCAAGCAGGAAAACAGTTAGGATTTAACGAAACCCGTGGCACATTATTTTTTGACATCTTAAAAATTGCTGATCAGTGCCGCCCTCGCGCGCTTATTCTTGAAAACGTGAAGCGGCTAAAAACTCACGACAAAGGAAACACCTTTGCTGTAATCGTTAATTCACTTCGCGACATAGGATACAAAGTATATGCTAAAATATTGCGGGCATACGATTTTGGGGTCCCTCAAAATCGGGAGCGTATATTCATTGTAGCTTTTCGTGAGCCGTTGCATTTTGTCTTCCCTAAGCCTGTGGAAAAACGCGAGGCAAACGTCTTGGGGGATATTTTGGAAAACAAAACTGAGGATTGGTATACCATTTCCGACAGAATTTATGAAGGACACAAACGAAGATTACTGGGGCACCGGTCTAAAGGAAATGGTTTCGGATTTTCAGTTTTTAAAAGAAGTGCACCCTATGTAAACACTTTGTCCGCGCGCTACTGGAAAGATGGTAGTGAGATTCTCGTCGAACAGGATAACCAAAACCCCAGAATGTTGACACCGCGTGAATGCGCGAGACTCCAAGGGTTTCCAGACTCCTTCAAATGTAACGCATCACGGAGACAAGCTTACCAGCAGTTCGGAAATTCAGTAGCTGTACCTGTTGTTAAGGCTTTGGCACGTGCTGTTTTAAAAGCCATTGATGAGAATCATGCGGCGTTATCCGTAGACCCTTTCGAGCCTGTATTACTATAATTAAAATGCAACCCATGGCCGACAAAACATTATTTGAAAGGGATTCATCATTTTTCACCGTTTTCGGAAGATCATTACTTGCAGCTTTTTTGCCTTCCGTGATAGTTTCAAAAACCTAACCACTTTATTTTCGAGTAAACCACCCATAAAGTTTTTTTCTACTCACTGGTAAAACCCTCAGAATGAAAAGGAACATTCGAAAGGTTCATTAAAAAATTCGGTCCCATTAGTAAGCAAATGGTTTAGCTCTTATGTATTGTTATAAAATTAATGTGCAATTATTAAGCCGAAGGTTTATTGCACAAACTCAAAGCAAAACACAAACACACTTGTAAATCAACCGGTGACGGTGCACATAAAGGGGGCCGATAGCACTAACTTAGAACTCTTGCTTTAAGTTCAACTACTCTAAAACATGACTTTTTACGCCAGATTCAACTAAATATAAAAGTTATCATCAAGTTGATAATGGGCAAAGAGCAAACTCACTGACACGGCAGACACGCGATTTATTGGAGCAGTTTAAGATCAAGGTTGAAACTTCACGGGATGCGATTTCTTGGATTTCTTCAAGCTGGAAACGGTAGTAGTAAGCGGCGTGAATATCTTCGAGCGAACATCCGATTTCGGTAGCACGCTCCTGTGCTGCCACCAGTTTTACTTCTTTCACTTGGGCTACCCAGCTTGCTGTTTGCTGGCCGTAGTAGGCGATAAAGAATTCTGAACTGAACAGGTCGAATTTCAAATCGGAGGCCTCGCCAGGTGCACGAAGGGTGACATCATCACCAACGGCGGAGACTTCCCATTCCACAGCAGGGCAGAAAAATGCTTGGGTCTTCTGGCATTGGAGCGCATCACCTTCATTTTCAACGTAACCAAGTAAAAGCTGCGTATCTTTAGGCGGACGAGTTCCCAGCAGTAGACTAGAAAATTCGCTGGTGTATTCTGCAAAATCTTTTTCGAGCACTGTAGATTTTGTCCAGAAATCTATGCGATAGCTCTGGGAAAATTGCGTAAGGTGATGCGTCAAAATATCGCTGACAAAATTGAGCAAAGAAGGCAGCCCTTCCGGAGGCAGGTTTCCTTGGTTCGGTCGTAGAGCAAAAGCACCAATGCCGGGGATGATTTCGTGGTATCGCTGAAACCGTTTATTGGCCTTTTCCGGTTCCGGCGCACTACCTGGATAAAGCACATAAGAACCAACTGTGCGGCGAATGGCATCATTGTATGTGTGCATTTTGTAGAGGTCGGCATTTTTGGCTACACTAGTAGGCTCCGGTTGGCCGTCTTCGTGCGCATCTTTTTCATTTTCAGCAGTTCCGATAATGCCCTGAAGATTTTCTCCGCTATATTTTGCATCAAAGTGAAGGTAGGCAATCCGGCCTGAGGCTTCCGAAGCTAGCTCGGCTGCGTGCCAGCCATGGCCTGCAAATTCTTCTGGGATAATAACGAAAGTGTAATCCGGCCGAAAGGTTTGACTATAACTGCCACGCTCGCCGACACACTTGTTCTCGAAAGAACGGTTGTAAAAAAAATGCACCGTCAATTTGCGGGGTGAACTAGGGTCGGGGTGCCAGCGGAAACGACAAAACGACGCTTCCCCCTGTTTCAGATTTATGCGTAACCGTCCATCTCCGGCACGGCAACAAAATGGCAACGCACCATCTACTTTTTCAAGTGGATCATCCTGCGGCAACATTTTTAAGTTGTCGCGGAATGCTCGGACGAGCACAAAGAAAAGCCAATACTCGTAAAGCTTCGCTACATCTCGGCTAGTGCCTTTGTAGGCTTCGCCACGGCCGGGCCAGTCAATCTGTGCGGCAGCGTCCAACATTAACCAACCCTGCAAAATTTCGCGATAACCTTCTCGGCGTTGAAGGGTGGTGCTTTCAAATGGAATGCGCTGCAACTCACCGACATCATCAAACAGTGGCAGCGTGAGAAATGCATCAATCGATGATTGCAACGCTTCAGCCTCCTGCCGCACTGGGCTTTCTGCCCGCCATTCATGGGCATGCAGCACCTCGACGCAAAGGTCCCGGAAGGCCTTCAGGGCAAATTTAAGGAATCGATTGGGCGGCGTATCAAGGGAATCATATCGCCGTTCTTCACGCAATTCCTCAGGGACAATCTTGCTTCCATTCCGGTGCCAGCCGCGGCCATGGCGCAATGGGTCGTTCAGATACAATGACGGATTTGCTGCACCGGCCGGTTTCCAATCGCGCTCCGATTCCAATCGGCTGTGCGGTTGGCGCTGGATGGATTCCAGATACAATTCCAGCCTGTCGGGCCCCAGCACATGACGTAAAAACTGAAATTGCTCCAACAGCGTTTGCGCCCGTTTGACCGGATCAGCAGTCAGGTTGAGCGTTGTGGGTGTACCCCAGTCGAGCAAGAGTTGCTGACACTCCGCGCCGATGGACTCCACAATGGAGCGATATTCCTGCTCGTAATCAAGCTTGGGCGATGCGACTTCAAAAGGAACCGTTTTTTCAAAAGAACCGACTTCGATCTTGATCCATGCAGCACCAAGAAAATTGACAAAGCGGAACCGACCATAATTTTTTTTGGCCCGCCAAAATGCCTTGTCTTTGGACTGCTGGAGGCTGGACGTGACCTTTACATCCGGCATTGTGAGAGCATCAAATCTTATCTCCCACGAATAATCGCGCATTTCAAAAATTCTGAGCGCATTCAGGCCGCGGCTCGGTGCAGTGAGATCGTAAAAGAATGGAGGACGATTGCTTGGCTTAGGAGCATCTAGAGGGCGGGTGCTGGGTACGGCAGTCATACCTTGGGGAAGAGCAACGGTGAAGGCCGACGAGTCCTGCTGAATTTCTTCCGCCAGCCAGAGCGAAACTCCTCCTCCAATAGGTATCAGTAATTGTTCGAGACGTTTGGTTTGCATGGGTGCGTTATTAAATAAAGCTAACAAATTGGTCACGCCGGACAGTTAAAATCATCTCGAACAGTTTCCGGTGGCTATTTTTGTAAAGCGGAGCCACTTGCGGCACATAGGTTTCCAAAGCGGACTGATCGGCAAAACAGGATTCGGCATCAGTTTTTATCCCAGTTTCGCAATATTTAGCAAGGGCAGCAAGCAAGGCCCCTATTTTACGCTTAGATCCATGCAATTTGGGTAGAATTTTTTGAAGAATTTGCGTGTCAAGAGCAGCGGCGCCATTCCAGTTAACCTTGTCAGAGTCAGAAGTTAATTCATAATCAACAGCGAGAAACCGGACCATTTCAGCCATTGAGCGAAATGCAAATTCATGATTGCACTTTTGCATTACTGCAAATAGGTCGCCAATGACCTCGTAACATTTTTCCAAAGAAGTTTTTGCTACGGGCGACAATGAATCTTCAAGAGTCAACGAAGGGCAGCCATTTAAACCACGAACTCGGTAGGACAATGCTAGAAAAGCCTCAGCGTAACCAGGCGGAGCCAGGCCGATAGAAGCAACAGGCTGGCAGCCGGATTCCAGAAAAGATTTGGGAGCATCGGCACCAACCCGAAACTCAATAACGTTTGCGCGGTCCAAAACTTTAGGTGAAAACATGTAGGTGGTTTCATCTATGTTGACGGTGCCAATCACGAAAACATTTAGGGGGAAATCTAATATTTCCGGAACGTCCGCAGGGCCACCAGATTTTCTTGGCAAGTTGCGACCTTCTCTATGCAAATGCAATTCCCCCTTCCGAGATTCCATGGCACTCAGAAAATCGGCAAAATACCGCTCCACATGAGAGAGATTCATTTCATCAAGGATAAGGAAAAACGGTAAAGACGGTTGTACGGTGGCATCTAGAAGCAAATCCAAAATGCCTGTGGTCTGATACACCGGTACCTCCACCGGTTCTCTTAACGGTTTGACAAGGCGAATGTGATTTACGAACCCAAGGACATTACGGTTATCAGTCCAATCAGCACCAACAGGAATTAAGGCTATCCGATTTTTTTCCTCGCCGCATAGCCATTGGGCAAACAATTCAGCCAGCTTGGTTTTGCCAGTGCCAGAATTACCAGTCAAAATGACAAATGGTTTCGCTGCAAGTGATCTTATAAGAGATATGCTTTGTTTCATTTTGTTCTACTTTTAGGTCACGAATCCAGTTTTCGAAAGAGCTGACTTAAAAGCCTCAGTTAGCATTATTGTGTTTACTTGCTCCGCCTCCACCCGTTGATAATCTTCCAAGATTATTTCTGAAGATGCTGCATTGATTGAATCAGGCGTCAGATTAGCCGACATAGCTTTAAGTTTATTAATTGTGGTATCAAGAGTTATTGATGTGATTTTAAATAGCTGATCACTGTAAGACATAAGAGGTACATCATTAGCCCAATTACATAATTTAGCCAACATTGTAAAAAATGGCTTTGTCTGGACTGTGATTAAAGACTTAGCGACATCATGTGTAAAATACATATCTCCCAACTGCCGCCAACGATCTTCGTCGTATCGGGTGTGGTTCATAAAAATCCCTAAGTTTTTTCTAATATCTTCTATTGTCTGAATAATTTCAGCGAGTCCGATATTAAACCGTTTCTTGCCACCTCCGCGTCTTCCTGTATTTGCAAAAGAGAAATAAACGCCACCAGATTGCCTTAATTCGAAATCTGAGCGGGTACCGCTGATGTACTGTTTCAGCTCTTCGTAAAGGTCTAATGAACGCTCCATTTCAGCACTCCTCACCATAAAAACCACACCCTTTGAGCGAATCAACGAAATCGCGAGTTAAATTACCCAAAAGCTCATGGTTCTCCTCTTCAAAGGCAAAATAAGGATCTAAAGTTGCAAGGACACTAGGATTATCAGCAAGCTTCTTGCATAAATCCACAACATAACCTGACGATGCTGCCAGCAACCCAATACTGTTCAAAATTGGAGATACATAAAAATCAGAGGACCGTTTTATATTTTTTTCCCCTCCCCATGTATCATATTTCGTTAGGAAAGTTTCCACTTTTTCGACTTCCTCTGAATTATTCCCTAACAAGGTTTCAATTGAAACCTTAAAATGCGGATCAATAGGAGCAGTTTTAGCACCTTCGATCAATAATACATAATTGGCCCCACCTGCTTCCACAGCTTTTTCTCGGTATTCTATTAATGCCTTGTACAACGGAACCGCTGCACCAGCCAATAAAAACCATTGATATGGAAATATAACTAATAGACCCTCACTAGTCTTATCCGTAAGATGGGCCCGATGAAATTCCAAAGACGGGAAAGCTTGCCTTAATTTAATTATCACAGATGCTGTTGGCTGCGGATCTCTTTTTTGAATCAGTTTACTTACTGATTTAAGACTCTCTATAAGATCTTTCAAAACTGGTAATGGCATATTTCTTCTTAGGTTAATAGATTAGACAAATTCTAAATTAAACTAGATTTACTTTATTACATCAATAATTAACAAACAACTGTTTTCCCTAACGAATAAGAATTTATAAACCGAAAGCAAGCATGCTGCGGACCAAAGTGGTTATCCTAGCTTCTCCCCATGCTCTCAATCGCCTGCCCTCAAGCTTTGCTAGAATTTAAACCAAAAACACCTTTCGAGCTATTCTTTAATTTGATTCTAAAAAGTGTACCCAAAGGCCTCGTACTGCTCCGAGCGCAAATTATTCAAACTCTTCCTTACCTAATTCAATTTGAATTTAGTATAAAGATTTCAAGCCCATGAAACCTAAAGATCGGTTCCAACTCAGAGCTGGTCCGTACAAAGCACCTTCTCTCCCAATAGGTACAATCATTTCCTGCGAATCACGGGACAGCGATGTCATTGTAATTGATTATTCAGATGCCAAGATCCCATGGCCAATAGGGCGCCGACCTCGCCTAGGGGCCAAATCTCTAATCGTTTTTGGTGATCTAGCAGAAGCCGTTAAACAAGAGTCTTGCCTTGCAGTAGCACACTGGTTCGGGGTTTCAACTCAAACCGTTACCGTTTGGCGCCGTAACCTTGGAGTGCCTGCAGTTAACCCAGGAACACGAGCCTTAAAGAGTGATTACTTCTTTGAGCCTTGGGCAAAGAAAGCACAAAAGAAAGCATGGGCAAAAGCAAAAGACCCTGAAAGATGTGCAAAGATCGCAGCTAGTAAGGTTGGCAAAAAGCGGCCACCGCATGTTATTGAAGCAATGAGATTAGGTAGAACTGGAAAGCCCCAGTCGGCAGAGACAAGAAGGAAGATGTCTATAAGTCAGCAGGCAAATCGAGGGCCAAATAAACAAAGCACCAGCTTTACCTGATGCTTTTGCCTAACATAGGGCGCCCATTCCTTATGCCAGATATAAGTATTATGCATTTGGGAATTAGCCGAGTTACCTTTTTTCTTTCATCCAAGGATTTTAAGCAATCACATAATAGTAGAACTAATAACCCATTCTACTATCCAAAAGCTGCGACCGTTGATAGCAAAAGGCTTTGTCTGGGTTTGACAGGGCAACAAAACCTCTTCCGCCTCAAAAGCAAAACCAAAGGCCTTCCATTAATCTATAGTTTACTGCTTTGGTATTTAAAAGCCTCTTACTTTCTGCCGATGCTTTTAAAATTTGAGGTGTGTAATTCAAAAGATAACCTTTCAACATCGCAAAAAAAATAAAACTTCACCTTCGGGAAGAAATACACATAGGGGCTACCCTATTTCTACGCTCTAGGTTGCTGATAGTTCCCGTGCTAAAAAGTAAATTTAATTTGATTACAAATTCAGATATGCAATATTTTAATTATTGTTTATGGATTGGGTGTTTTTCAAATTGTTGAGATTCTAGTTAATATCTTTTGGTTTTTTGATGGTTGTTTCCCTGATAATGTTTGGAACAAGCTTTCCTTAAATCTTTTGATTGTTATTTTTATTATTTTGCCCCATGTTTAGGAGAAATACTCACAATGCTTACCGTTAGACGAGGCGAATATGAGTTCCGAGTTGGTACACTTAAACGGCAGGGCTCTGAAGTGGTCGGCCTGGTCGTGCTCGACTCACGGTCAAAAATCGCCCTTGCTGAACCGGGATACACCGCCCTGTATGAGCACGCGGAGGGATGCATAGGCAGTTTCCGTACTGAGGTTGTCCTCAATCTGATTGGCTCGCCGGACCAATTCCCTCGTTCCGAGATAGAGCAAGCGGTTGACGCTTACTGCCAGACGCTCGAGGTTAACCCCGAGGCGGAGTGGCTAATTGCTCAACAAAAGGAAGCGGGTCTTTTGGTCGAAGTCTGCACTTATGCAAAATTGAGGGAAAGATATGCTGGCGATAATGAGCCCACTTACGAAGAATTACTGTCAACACCTGAATGGCTTAGACGACGTAATGAAATTTTGACCAGAGATTGTAGGCAATGCGTCAAATGCAAGGCGACGTCGAATAATACCATTGGTTATCAGTTGATCCTAGATGTGCACCACCGATACTATGTCCGAGGAATGCCACCATGGGATTACCCCGATGAGGCCCTGTTAACCCTCTGCAGGGCGTGCCACAAGCAATTGCACAAAACGGAGCGGGTTCCGGTTTACGATTTGAAAAATGGCAAGCTGGTTGAGACCAAGCTGATGCCATGTATCCGTTGCTTAGGATCTGGTTTTTTTCCTCAATACATTCATATCGAAAGTGGCATATGCTTCAAGTGTCATGGGGCTCGATTCGAGGCGGTGGTATCTGAAGTGAAACTGGGTACTCAAATAGATTCATACTTGCACCCAACTTTAGCACACCGACTTTCCGACAACAACGAAATGTAAGCTTGCCATTCCTCCATTAATTTTAAAAATAGGGAATAATGCTCTAGATTACTTTCATGACTAGCTCCGCTCCGGAGGCACTTTTGATAGGAATAATTTAATTAAAACAGAAAAAATAAAATTTAAGGCGAAATATGCCACTAACCTAGAATGCATACAATAATCTATGTTGTAGAAAATAATTGCAACAGAAGATTATGGTTTTAATTAGGATAATTAATTAATAAGGAGAAACAAAATGAAATTACATTTGTTTACGGTGGTTTTATTATTTTTTAGCCTTTTTGCTACTAAACCACCCGCTGTTATTGAAGAGTTCGACGCTAAGGTAATTAGGGTAATCGATGGAGACACTGTAGTTTTGCAAACCGCTAAAGAATCAATCAAATTTCGTTTTTTAGGAATTAACGCTCCAGAAGAAAATGAAAAATACTATAGTGAATCCACAAAAGCTTTATCCGCTATTATTTTTGGCCAGAATGTAAAAGTAAAAAAAACTGGGCACGACCATAAGTGGGATCGTATGGTTGGAATAATTATTCATAATGGTGTAAATGTAAATTTAAAGATGATTGAGGATGGCTGGGCCGAGAATCAGAGTTATTTTAATGATGACGAACAATGGGCCAAAGCTGAAGAAAAAGCTAAATCACTTAAGAAAGGCTTATGGGCTGAGCTCGAAAGATTTTATTGGCTAAATACCGCAACCAACAAACGACATAATCAAAAATGTGTGTATTATAAAAACACAGCACAAGGCAAAAGTTGTATGGCTAAAGAAGGTACACCTTGTGGCTTGTGTGGAGGTTGATTTAAAAGTTTTATTTTTAGTTAATAAAAAACCTAAACCACTTAAAAATATTTTATTCAAAGTCTTAATAATATTCGTAGCCTAAAAGTATGCATAAATACAAGGCTACACTTTAGATTTAACCTCTATTCCTACCCTCTCTATTAAGTAGCACATCACCAAAAATAGAGCTGGCTACGCCTATAAGAAGGTATTCGAGAAATGTAAGACTTGTAGGTCCAAACTCAACCCATGGCCCAAGATTCTTGCTCGACCAAGCCTTTGTCCAAAAGAACAACTTTCGTTTTAGTGCAGGGGCATCGGTAGGGTGCTTATCAAATAGGCTGCGCGCCCAATCGATGTATTTGTATTTAATTTCTTTTGGGTCATGCCCTAGAAGCACTGCCGCACTTAGGTCGCCAATGTGATACTTATAGTTGTCGCCCCACCGTGCAAATTTCTGGGTGTCAGTTTTAATGTTTTTAATATTAGCTGAAAGGTTACCATTGGTTTTGCCGAGGGTTTCGGTTTTGCCAATGTATAGTGGAACAACACCTTCAGGCTCTTCTGCCAGCATCATGTAGATTAGGCCATCATATGCAAAAGCTTTCTGCTTCCAGTCCTCAATTAGCTTGGCGCATTCTGTACGGATAAGCGTATCCATCTCAGGGTGTCGACAAAGGATACTCTTGAGGGTTGGCTTACCGATTTGCTTCGTCTTAACAAAAAGGCCAGATGAAGTTTCAAACAAAGGCACCTTATCGGTAGCGATGTTGTTTGTGGTGCAGAACTGATTCCAGTATTGGCGATGTTGGTTCATAAGTTGATTGTAAAGTGGTGGTTTGTGTTGGTGAAGTAAATATTTGGGGCGATAAGGGTTTTTAGATCCTAAAATATGTTTGTTTCTTGATATATATTTATTGAGAACTTAATTTATAGCTTATCCAATATTTAAAAGTATTAGGAATACACCTAAACAGCACGAACGCCCAGGAGTGTCATGGCATTAAAATTTTACATTCAAGTTAAAGGCAAAGTAAGCGGCCCATTGAGTGGAAGTGATCTAATGTCCCTTGCTCAGTCAGGAAAGCTTTTGCCTACAAATATGGTACGCCAAGATGGGTCAGACAAGCGGGTTCAAGCTAATCGAATTCGGAATCTAAATTTTGGTACACCGCAGGAGGAATCAGAAGAAGAAATAGAAGAGATACTTGAAGTCGAACCTGTGCGCCAAACGACAGCACCTCATGGTAATAACCAGCCAGCCCAGCGGCGCTGCTTCAATTCGGCCACGACCTTTCAGCCGTGGAAACCAAACGATAACCGAAGATCAAACCTTAGCCGATACCCGGCTTTAATTCGGCCACGACCTTTCAGCCGTGGAAACACTCGAGAATATTTAACATGTTACTAACGGCTGTAACTTGGCTTCAATTCGTCCACGAACTTTCAATCGTTGAAAAACGCCAAAACGAAAGATTCATTATCCCGATTGCTAGCAGGCTGAGGTGGGCTACACTGAATCTTAATAGCGATGTACCAGGCATGGAGTTGCGGATTGCTAGCAGGCTGAGGTGGGCTATACTTTGCACCTACGACTACAACAGTTGCACCTAGTTGCGGATTGCTAGCAGGCTGAGGTGGGCTATACTATAACCATCAGTAATGATGAAAACAGCTTCGTTGCGGATTGCTAGCAGGCTGAGGTGGGCTATACTTGGGTGTCCGTGATGGAATCCCCACCGATAGTTGCGGATTGCTAGCAGGCTGAGGTGGGCTATACTGCACGGCTGATCGTATTGGCCGAGGGCTAGTTGCGGATTGCTAGCAGGCTGAGGTGGGCTATACTCTCAAGATTTAGATAGATAGGAAGATGCATGTTGCGGATTGCTAGCAGGCTGAGGTGGGCTATACTAAGTTCCTACAACAACCACAGTTGCACCTAGTTGCGGATTGCTAGCAGGCTGAGGTGGGCTATACTGATGCGTGGTTCGACTTGTATCATCTGATGTTGCGGATTGCTAGCAGGCTGAGGTGGGCTATACTGTACGATGCGACTTACACGACCCTTGATGCGTTGCGGATTGCTAGCAGGCTGAGGTGGGCTATACTTGATGCATCACTTGATGGGTGTATGTTTGAGTTGCGGATTGCTAGCAGGCTGAGGTGGGCTATACTTACAAGACACAATTCATATAAGAGGTGTGTAGTTGCGGATTGCTAGCAGGCTGAGGTGGGCTATACTACCCAATCATCAGATGCTGAGTAGATCGCAGTTGCGGATTGCTAGCAGGCTGAGGTGGGCTATACTCAGCATCAAGACTCTGCCTTAGTTTTGCGGTTGCGGATTGCTAGCAGGCTGAGGTGGGCTATACTGAAAAAGTTCAATTATGTTGGAAATGTTCGTTGCGGATTGCTAGCAGGCTGAGGTGGGCTATACTACAAATTGCAGAACTCCTACCACATTTACCGTTGCGGATTGCTAGCAGGCTGAGGTGGGCTATACTTAACTTCAAGTGTTATAGATTTTGATCTTTGTTGCGGATTGCTAGCAGGCTGAGGTGGGCTATACTATATTAACTTTAAATACTTTCTGGCGTTGCGGTTAGGGAGTATTTTGGTCAAAAAAACTCAAGCTGCTGAAAAGCTGGCTCAGGCTTTTTTCGTAATTTTCCTTGAAAAATAAACATTCTTTCAAATTGCTTATCGGTAATTGTAAGGATCCGAACTTCTCCATCCGGCGGCAGGTTCTTCTGAATTCGGTTAATATGGACTTGTGCATTTTCTTTGCTCGAACAATGGCGAAAGTATACTGAAAATTGCATGCGAGTGAACCCGCTCTCTAATAACAGTTTTCTGAAGTGCGTATAAATTTTTCTCGCCGCCTTAGTGTCCACAGGCAGGTCAAAAAGGGTGATCACCCACATGAACCGGTAACCAGAAAGTTCCATTTTGGCACCCCCAATAGTGTTGTTTCTCCTTGAATGAATCGGACAAATCCTGCCACATATTGATGGATTTGGACCCCCAATGGTCCGGTACTTTCCCCTACGGATGCCGCAACTTGGAGTAGGGAAAGTAGCTCTTTTTTGACATAAGGAGTGATCTCAACATGGCCGGCAAGGGTTAGAGCACGAACTCTGGAATCTATCATGGGGCGAATGGGTTCAATTAGGTCGTCAGCCAGACAGAAGGCATTGGACCGGTTATGGTGATGGATTCCAAGGGCCGGTAACAATCCTGCCATGATACAAGCTCGGGCGATGGAAGCTCGAAAAACAGCATATCCGTAATTTAGCAAACCATTGATTCCGTCACCATCGGCATCCCTGCGAAATTGATAAGATTCGGGTAGGAAGTGTTTCCAGTACATAGCGGCAGCTTGAGCCTCATAGTTGTCCGGGTCTCCGGATCGAATTTCATTGGCCAGCAGTTGCAAACGGTTGTAGGCAGCAGATGATTTTTCAAGCAACCTAGCCTGATGGAGGATTTTTTCCCGGATTAGGATTTTCCAAGCTTGTTTTTTTAATGGTTTTGAAAGGTTTATTTGGGTATGCAGTCGTTCCAATAAAAGATTGTGTTGGGAAAATGGTACTAGCATTCCAGCAGGAAGATGGTTCTTGCCGCATATCACAAGTGCAGCTTGGTTGGCGATCAATTCATTGAGAGCCCCAAAAGAGACCGTGCTGTTACAAGAATCGAGGAGAATCAAGCCGATGTCTTCGCATGGGATGGAAGCGGGCTGATTACCTTGGCGGTGGATTAGGAGTTGTTTTTGTTTTGTGGAAAGAAACACTCCCTCCGTGGAGATTTCCAATGTTTTCTTGATCATGGTAAAATCAAATAAAGAAAGTAAAGTATCTATATAATAATTATACCTAGAAGTATTGCTGCGTCAATCCCCCGCGCTCCGCAGATTGCCCAAAATGTCTACAGTTACTTTTTTGGCTATTAAATTACTTGCATACTTTGTGAATTTTTCAGCTTCAGTGCTTTTTCTTGCCTCTGAATGCTTAAAGAAGTAAATCTGGCCTTGAGTAGAGGCCGAGGTGTTGTATCGAAACAATTCTGGGGTTGTTCCCGATTCAATCAAAACCAAATCACCCGGACATAGTGACATGATAAATCTGGCACTAGGATGTTCTTTGGAAGCCATTTGAAAAATAGGTTCCCTATTTTTCTTCCTGCGGTATGCTTCGAGCAAGGTGATGGTTTCCAAAACTCTTTTCTTCTTACCCTTTTCGTCAACAATTTCAAAAATACAAATGTGGTGGGTTTTTCCAGGTTTCACAAAAACTTTTTGGTTTCCCCTGCGCATCGGTACCACGGACCCCTCGGTTTTAAGAAGTCGTACGGTTTTGATTAGAGCTCCTTTTTCCGAGTCCCCATTTCTGGGGTAAAGGTAAAGAGGCTTTTCCCATACTCGTTTGTCGATTTTTCCTTTCCCATTCAGATCGATTCCGTGGGCTTTTAATCTTTCTTCGACAATCTCCTTAAGCCGAATGTCGCGAATGTTTTCAACCATGTTCAAGGTCAGGGTTTCCAAGGGTTTTCGATAAACAAAAACCCCTTCTTTTTCAATCCACCCTTTGCTCCAAGGTCGAATGTCTCCATTGGGGAACATTTTTGCAGAAGCGCCGTAAATAGTTTCCTCGTGAAGCTGCCCTCTCACCCTTCGTTTGGGCCGGTGTGAAACCCAAATAGCTGTAATTTTTTTTTCGGCTTCGGTTCGAAAATGTTCCCAAGGTCTTTCAATTTCCGTATCCCATCGCCTTTTAGCAAGTTTCTGCAAGCGGCTTCTTGTGGTTAGGGCAATCACCAAGGCGTCAACGGCATGGTGGCGGTGGTCTTCTCGGGATTTCTGATTTTCCTTATTTGGATTCAGAATGGTGTTTAGCCCCCATTGGTGGCGTAATTCCCCGGTGGTACGACCTTTTGAACATACAATATCTATTCCTAGGCAGCGCAGGTAACTTGCAACTTGGCGTGTAATGTATGAGGTGTCTGTGAGCTCCTTTGCGATGAAATCATCCAGTTTGACCCCTTCCGCCATGAAGCGTTCCATTTTTTTGGCAGCAATTCCGATTGGAAGTTCTCGGACTCGTTGCAGAACTTGTTCCCATTTTTCAGGGAAGGTTTTTTCCAGCCATTCTCTGGGTGTCATGGCTTTTTTGGCACTGTTTTCATTGCGAAAACAGACTACCTTATTTAAGCGGGAGTCGTCTAAGGATAGTGCGTAGGGCCAGACATGGTCGATGTTGACCTCTCCTCCTAAAAGTTGAACCTGAGAAATGGGTTTCCCTGAATAAATGCAACGCTCACCCTGTTCTTTCCAAAGTCGAAAAAGCTCAATATTTCCCCGGCCTGGCTTAATTCCAGAAATTTCAATTTCTTTAGCAGCTTTCGCCCGTTCCGCTTCGTTTTCACGATTCACGCGGATGATGGCTTCTCTTTGAAATTGATTTCCTTTTGTTTGCCTAGCCAGTTCCACATGAATGGCATCTGGTTTTCCGTGATCCTTGATAATAGCATTCACCAGCTTGCGGACTTCGTGAAGTGCCTGCCTGACGATTGGATTATTTATTTCCTTGGGTGGGAGAGGCAGGTTTTCTTTTTGGCCAATAACTTTCTGGTCGGGGCGCAGATAACCTGCTTTAAAAAAAGCAGAATCTTTGCCATCTTCGCCGATCATGGATAAGCCCGTTTCCAGCCAAGGTAAAAGTTTGTCTAATGCTTTTGTGGAATAGCTCGCCCTGCCACTGCCAGAATCGAAACAAGTAAGGGAAACAAAGTTTTCTTTGGGGAGATTCCAAATCTGAGCGGCTTTGGCGAGAAGGTCCTTTTCCCGAAGGATTTTTTTTTCCTTTAAGATCGCTTTTTGTTTTTCATCTCCAACTTCTTTTTTTGCAATTAAAAGATCATAACGAATGAGTTCCCTCACGATTTCAGTTTTTTCGATTTCACTCTTATCTCTCCAGCTTTTTCCAAAAAAAGATTTGGAACTCATTTCCACATCGATAGGCATACCTTGAAGGGATTTTCGCTCTCCATTTTCAAGGTTGAATTTGTGTTCAGGCAACTTTAGCTTATTGCGAATGGCATCAAAATCCCGTTTATCTGAACCTCCTAGGTACTCAAGAATTAAATCTCTTTCCTTGATTGAAAGGGTTCTGATTTCGCCATCTGGTTGAATGACCCTGAGGTTGTTGATTTCTTGAAGCATTCGGCAACGTTGGGCCGCCCTGTCTTTTAATGGGGCTCGTGGGTGAGAAGGTTCTAACTCACACCTGCCAATTGTGGATTCCTGCCAATACATTGCCCTTTGGAAAAAGATGACCCGGTTTCGAATTTCTTCTCTGATTATTGGGCTTAATTCAGGATGAAAAGGAGCCTGTTTATTCCAGAGTAAATCAAATTCAGATTCCAGCATATTTCTACGGGTATGAACGCCCCGAATAGGGTCTAATGGGTTTGATATAAGTTGATTAGCCAGATATTCACCTAGGGTTCGGCTTCCTGAATTTTGGATGTCATTTTCAAGATTGCTTATTGCAGCCAACATTTCGGAATTTTCTTTTTGGACTTTGGTGTTTTCTTTTCGATTTGACTTAAATCCCCGCCTTTGACAAATATGGACTAAAACCCTACCAAATTCCCAAAGTGTTAATGGATTATCCAAACCTTTCTTTCTCAAGAAATAGGGGTCTTGCTGAAACAGTAATATTTTTTTTGGGCCAATTTCAGGCAGAATTCCATGTTGGGTTAGGAGAAGGTCAAGTTTTTTTTTGCGCAGGGCTCTGCGCGCAATTTGTCTTCTCATGCTTCGCGCACCCCTGCGGGATACGTTTTTAGATTCTTCAGTTCCTTGTTGTGTACGACCTACCCCTTCAGGAAATACACGGGTGCCTATGCGAACAATACATTTTTTTTCTTCATCAACTAATGCCCAGCCGATTGATTTGCTACCGATATCTAAACCAAGTGTGAGCGACATTTAGGATTCCTTAAAAAACAGATTGACATTTATATTTTAAATATTAAAATAATAATCAAGGTGTAGCCCACCTTGGCCTGCTAGTCTTTCCGCAACAAGACGAAAAATTTGCAGGCAATGCCCTACGGGGCATCCGGCCGGTCCTTCGGGGCCGGCCATTTTTTTAACGCGCTTTGGCTTGACCCCAAGTGTTAATTGATAAATCTTAAAACACCTTTAGTCGATTAGCAAGCATAGCGGCGGAAATAAATTAATAAACTTATAGGATGTTACATGTTTTCATATGCAGCAAAGATTAGCTGCCGTTGACACCCTCAGAGATGCTTCCCTAGCGAGATCATAGAACTGGTTATAAGGGCAGCAAGGATTGGAAGCGAAAATAATTAATATTTTTAGTTTTCATATTTGCATTTGTTGCAAATAATACTTGGGCTAAGTTTGTTTAAACCGGTTGCATCGTAATGATATTGTTAATGTAAAAATTTAAGGCTTACCTCTTTTGCAAAGGGGTGAACCATTGATTGTTGCAACTTATAAGCTTTATCCCGAATGATGCGAGCGTAGGAAGAGGAGTATTCACTAATGGAGACACCTCTACTTTCAAGATTTCAAAATCAAACAAAATAGGTAAATTAAGATATTAGGGTTGCTGTTTAAGCCAGTGAGACCCCACTTCTGAAAGTGAGAAAAGTTGGTTGCTAATCTTATCTTTCCTTAGGCGGCAATCTTCTTGAAAGAGGAGAGGCTATCCCTATTGAGCCGTAGTTGAATTATTTGTAGGGGATTAAGCTTTTGCTCTAAGCTAGCCTCAAGACTTTCATTCCAACATTCCTTGATTGATGGGGAAATCGGCTTCGTAATTCGATAAGCTATCTTCAACAATGTTGAATTAAGAGGAACCGACTATGCCCAGCCAAGTTCTAAAGAGGGTTTTCGATGAGGCAGCTCAATTATCAGGTATTCCTGTAATATTCCGAGCTTCTGACAGCTTGCAGAACCAGGCTACCCTAAAGATGGCTAGGAATGGCGAGCTTGCTCATATCATTCAATATCACACTAAGTATGCGATGCAGAAAGAGTACCTAGGAACTTTCCAAGCTGGATTTATTCTTAGAACCTTCGGTGCTAATCAAAGTAATCGCTTTGAGGTTGGCTCCACCCCATCAGGGCGGGATGAGGGGCAAAAGTTGGTATCTGAACACTTTCAGCGGCTGGGAGTAAATCTTCCCGATAATAAGCTTAGGCAATTCGCAAGCGCTATATACGATGGACTGGGAATACAGATTAGGTCTGTACCTGTGGGGCTCAGAATAGATTCGTGGATTCTGACCAACTCCAGAGTTAAAAGACCAACAGAAAGCAATCATTCATTCGCAACTTGAAGAAAACATTAAGCCTCTTAGTGCAGAAATCAAAAAAACCACTCCTAAAAAGCACTATGATGCCAGCCTTACGATTAATGCTGCCTTTGCTTCCTTCTGGGCAAAGGCTTGGGGGCTGCAGCCATTGGAAGCACCTTACGCATTGGCAGGTTTTACTTCTAAATCTGAGCTGTTAATCAAAGCTTTCCATGAGACAATGCTTGATGCTGACCACGATAAAGAGTTGCTGCAGAAGTGGATAGATATCTTGGGGGTTAAAAGCTGGT
>Ga0209296_1000929_pt1 | contig 24048 bp, 36 predicted proteins | sample S_130206_EF_Meta_FD_187319 | JGI IMG/M metagenome (GOLD analysis project Ga0209296, IMG submission 187319) | Freshwater microbial communities from Lake Simoncouche, Canada to study carbon cycling - S_130206_EF_MetaG (SPAdes) (version 2) | ecosystem: Environmental > Aquatic > Freshwater > Lake ...
TACCGCGAGCTAAAGGCGGATCAACAAAGCGTGGGAACCTGCTTGCTTGTTGCCCTACATGTAATTTGGATAAATCTGATATAGATATGCTGCTTTGGTATAGATCACAAACTTTTTGGACAACAGAACGAGAAACAGCTATTTTTGATTGGCTTAGTTATAATCACGAACAAAGCATTGCTGCTAGAGAGTACGAACGAATCTGCAGAAAGCCCATTTCGCTTCCAAGTTCCGCCCCCGTGGACGAAAAAGAATCTGATCAGTCTGAATGAGAGTATAGTATAAGTATCTAGTTTTAGCCGCATGCCTCGCAAGAATCTTAGTAAAGCACTTGATTTTAGTCGTTCTGTACTACCTTTAAATGATCTCGTAAGTACTGTTAATGCCACTCAAGAAGATGTATTTTTAGTCTTAGATACTAACGAAATTCAAGCATTAGCTCAACCTAAGCAAATTTCACTGAGCGGAGTATCTAATTCGCTTACTCAGTTACCTGTTTTTCAACAGAGTATAAGCGGTATTGTTCAACAGTCTTTTCGTCAGCTTAATTTTGCTTACGGAGCTTTTTACGACACATCACGTCAAGTAAGTTCTGGAACTACAAGCAAAAACTACATGCGTTGTAATTCTGTTTCAATTACTTCTGATGGAATTACTGTTTCTTCTGGGACTCGGTTTATTGTTTCTGTTTCGGGTACTTATAATGTTCAATTCTCAGCTCAGTTTGAAAAAAGTGATGCGGGAAACACAGATGTCGATGTTTGGTTTGTTAAAAATAACGTAGATTTACCTTGGTCAGATACACAATTTACTTTAACCGGAAATAATGGACACGGTGTTGCCGCGTGGAATTACTTTTTAACAGGTGCTCCAGGCGACAACTTTCAAATTGCTTGGTCCTCTACTTCCGCTTCTGTAGTCGTTGCATCTTATAGCGGGTTGACAAATCCAACCCGCCCTGATATTCCTTCAGTTATTGTTACTTTTAACCAGATCGCTTAATTAGCGTTTTGCCAGTTTAGTAACAATACCTGCCACAATTTCAACTACTTTGTAAAGCCTGCCGTAGAGTTTATTGTCGTTAGGTGTCGGGGTTAGGTTTACGATGATCAAAGCGGCGGCGTGAAGGGCAGCGCCTAGGGCAATCAACTCAGCACCGTGGAAACTAAGATAAGCGATTAAAGCTGACATGATGACTATGAATGTTCAGTTCTATATTAGCGAGAGAGTATAAGAGTGTCTATTTTGTCATTGATCGAACGCAGCCATGTCCTAATTTCATCTAAATCATTGTTTAAATCTTTCTTAAGCACATAATCGATAGGTAGCTTTTCAATCTTTTCTTCAACTGAATTTAACCTAGTCTTGATGTTTTCAAACCTTTTATCGGTCACCCGTTGCCTCTGTTCGTAAGTCCATCCGAAGAGTCCGATGACGGCGGCAATTCCAGTCACTAAAGCCTCCATTGCCGCGCCTCCAAACATACAAATCAATTCTAACCACCCATAAGATTTTTTGTAGGCTAAACTAGGGGCAACGCATATTGAGTCGGATGTCTGAATTTTCTAAAAATCTGGAACTTGATGTTGTCCTTGCTAGTGGGACTTCTACCGGTGGTTTACAACGTACGGAGTCATCTCACTTTGATCAACGTCGGCGTGTTAGCGGCAGCGGCGTGGTTGTAGACACTACTAATTCTAAAGAATATACGGTTGACGGTTACTTTGGTCTCTCTGATTACTATCCCTTAACTGTTAACGGCACTGGTATTCTTCAAGTTAATATCCGGGATCAGTACAACGTTCGTGACGTAGTTATCTTAAATAGTGCTGGCGCTCCCGTTGTGTACGCTAAGCCTTCTAAATTAAGCAGCCGCAATAATTCCGTAACTCAAACTAGGATTTCCGCGTCTGGGTCACATTATATGTACATCGAGTTGAAAGGTCGCAGTGGGTGCGAGTATCGTATTGGGGTAGACGTTTACAACCAGTGATGCGGATTTCTGCAGCCGGTATCGAGCTTATAAAAAAATTTGAAGGTTGTGAGCTAACGGCGTATCGTGACGCCGTGGGCGTTTTAACTATAGGTTACGGCCATACGGGTCCAGATGTAAAAGAAAATCAAGTTATAACGGAAAGTGGCGCCGAGGATTTACTTCGTCGAGATCTTGAATACTTTGAGCGCGAGGTAAGTGCGGCTCTAACGGTTCCGATAAATCAAAATCAGTTTGATGCTTTAGTTAGTTTTGCATACAACATCGGTATTGGAGCTTTACGGTCCTCTACTCTATTGCGTCTTCTTAACGAAAAGACCGACAAAAAAATTGTTGCTTCTGAATTTTTAAAATGGACAAAGGCAAAAAGTCAAACATTGCCTGGGTTGGTAACCAGACGAAAAGCCGAACAAGAGTTATTCTTAAAGGGCGCGAAGAACGACATTTTGGCCCACACCATTATTGCTCAGCGTGACACGTGGCTTAAGCGTAAGCCTTTGCAAGCTTCTGAGCTAGACGCCGTTGAGAAGCTTTTTGTACCCAAAGGCGCCGCACATGAATGGAGTCAGATAAGTATCTTACCTGGCGAGACGCATTACAAAGTTTCCTTGTCCGCGCAACCTGAAGCGACTTGGTGGTTTTTCCCCACGCACTGGAAAATAATCAACGATCCTAAAGTTGTCGAGCAAAGTCCTGTAGTAAGTCATCCGACTAAATTAGTACTAGATGTTCCTTACTATTCACAGCGCGATAACGCCGTAGATCCAGAACGTACTTGTTTCAGCAGCTCCTGTGCAATGCTGCTTAAATATTTAAAACCTGGTAGTATTTCAGGTGACGACGAATATATTAATACAGTTTTTACTTTTGGAGATACTACAAGTGCTCCTGTTCAGCTGGATGCTTTAGCGCATTACGGCGTGGAGGCTGAGTTTAAGCAGAACGGTGGTTGGACCGATATTGATTCTCAGTTAGTACGGGGTATACCAGTCCCTATTGGTATTTTGCATCACGGCCCTGTCGGTAACCCCACGGGCGGTGGCCATTGGATCATAGTTATTGGACGTAACGAAACTAACACGGCTTATGTAGTTAACGACCCTAACGGCGAGCTAGATCTAGTCAACGGTGGCTACATAAACTCCAACGGAAAACGTCTGGTATACTCAAAAAAGAATCTGTCTTCCCGTTGGCTTGTTGAAGGCCCTGGGTCTGGCTGGTTTATCAAAGCTAAAAAATGAGGTCACACTATGTCTTCACGCAAAAAACTGGTTAAAGAAGCACTTCGTAATTTCTGGCTCTATACAACTGGAGAGATTGCTTACTTTCAGCTTTGGCTAAGGGAACGTAAGATCCGGAAACAAGCCAAAAAAGATCTGGAAAAATTTAAAAATTTGTAAATAAGTCTTACAGGTTGTCTTTATTTGCTTGTTGCCGAACGATGCTAGGATCTCTAGACAAGCAGGATCCACCGTGGACACTGAAGGTTTTTTGATCGACTGGGATACGCAAGCGGAACAGCGAAAAGCTGATTTTATGGAGTGGTTGTATGAGTTATATAGTCCCGAAGATCACACATATACGGGGCTTTGGGAAAAATACAAAGAAGATATTGCAAGTTATTTTAGGGATACGGTTATGCAAGAGGTTAAAGAAGCTAAAGAAGCTGCTATTACGGGATAATGACTTCTGCTTTTTCAGTAGAAGGTCGTCCCGACCAAGAATTTTACAACTTGATCGGATGGTGTCTTATGAAGCTTGAAACTGCTGAAGATCAACCAGAGTGGGTTTGTCATTCGTGTGGAGTAACACATGGATTTTTATATCATCCCGAAATGGTATCTTATCGGACAGAAAATACAGGATACTCTACGTATCATATGGGTACTTGCGGGGTGTGTGGAGCAGATGAATCAGTAACTGAACCCAGAGATTACGGTTATTTACTCCCATCTTGGGAGATTGGGAAGTTAATTTGTACCATTGCTAAGTATTAATGGAAGATCACTTGCTTGAAAAGTGGCAAAAAATTAAAGTTGCACTTGAACAAGCGAATAAAACTGATTGTTTTTTCTATAAACAAGCTTGTAAAGCTTGTCGAGGTGAGCCCCTTAGTGAACCTTTACAGAGGTTAAACTGTACATAGATGCCTTAGATTATGACTGAGCGTAATCGAAATTATAAAAAAGAGTATGAAGATTTTCATGCTACTGAAGCTCAAAAGAAACGCCGTGCGGCGCGTAATAAAGCTCGCCGAAGGTTAGAAAGTGAAGGTCGAGTGCATAAAGGAGACGGTAAAGATATAGATCATAAAGATCACAACCCGGCAAATAACAGCGATGCTAACATTAGGGTGGTATCTCGTAGCACCAATAGGTCTCGGCAGTAATGGCAATTTTACCCAAGCCTGGTGAGAATAAACTTCCCGCCGAAATGAAACCGATCGGGGGCCTTCAGGTGCTGCCTGCCAGCGTCATGGGGACCAATACTCCGGGGGACATTGGTGTTCGTCGAGGCATGACTCTGGACGACTCAGGGCGGATCACAGCCCAACTTCAGCACGATCGCGGTGTTTATTCCAGGCCGCCCATCGGTCCTGTCGAGTACGGTGAAGGCAATATCAAGAAAAGTACCGAGCTGACCGGCGTGGCTGGATATAACCAACGGCAGATACCCTTAAAGGACAGTGCTGATGATATGAGTCAGCTTCAGTACATGGCTTCCGTTGCCGCTAATACTCCTAAGCACCGGGAACTTCTGCGAAATCTTACATTAGGGCAAGGTCAGTACTTTTTAAATACTCAACAAATTTCGGATAATAAGACTGTTACAACCCATAATTCACCTACTAATCTGATGGCTTTGGCTAAAGTTAAAGCACAGAAGCAAATTGCCAGCAATGGGTGAAAATGATTTTCCTGTCCGGATGGCAGGCGCTCGCCTTGGCATAGATGCTGCGCGGATGGCCGGTACCACGCCGAGCGAGGTGACCCGTCGTCTGCGTTATCAAGAAGCTTTTCCTCGCACCTAAAAAGCCCGCGTGGGAGTTAAACTTCCCTAGACGAACTTTTATTCATGCATAAGGTAACGCTTGACTGGGTGACCCCAGATGCAGAGAGGATCATAGCTAAGCATGCTCGGGTCAGCACTAAAGTCCCCGACCGTGTGGAGTTTGCAAGTCTTATTAGATATTGTGTGCGCCACGGGCACTGGAGTATATTTCAGCAAGCATCCTTGAGTTTTGAGGTAATTACATCTAGGTCAATCTCACCTCAAATATTAAGACACAGTTCCTTAAGTTTTCAAGAAACCAGTCAACGGTATTGTGATCCTTTAGATGTCTTAGAGGAAGCTGAGGCTTCTTGTTGGGACTTTGACTTGCGTAGGCAAGACCCCACAAATCGTCAAAACTCAACAGAAGATCTAGATATTGAACTGGCGGCGAAGTATAAACAAAAAATATACGACACTTATTGGACAGTAAAACAACTCTATAAAGACATGCTTGAGGATGGCATAGCTAAAGAGTGCGCTCGTGGGATCTTACCTCTCTGTACTCCAACTCGTCTTCACATGTCAGGAACTCTCAGGTCGTTTATTCATTATGTAGGTGTCCGGGCCTCTTCGGAAACCCAGCTAGAGCACAGATTAATTGCGATTCAACTAGGTAAAATTCTGTGCGATATCTTTCCGACAGTCACTGACGCACTAAAAATTTCCGCAGAAAGCGACCACACGTTGCGTGGGTGGCTGAGTATTTGACGCCAACTAAGCGAAAGGCGGGCTTGTATTAGGCCCGCCCAGAAGTTCGCCTAGCTTCCGCGTTCTTTAATTATAACATGTTGTTCCACGGGTCAATCCTTTTTTCATCATTCTTATCATTACTTAATGGTTGGAGAGGCATCAAACCCGTGGGCATCGGGGAGCTAGCTTGATTCCTAGCTTGATGTGCCGCCAGCATAGTCAACCGCTGCTGCAGCGCACCGATTTGTCCCATCAAAGATTCCGTCTGTGCAGCAGCCCAGTTCTGAGCATTCGCCGTCAATTCGGACAAAGCGTTTTTGGGGTGAGGAAATGAATAAATAAGAGTGTCGTTAGCGGTGATCCGTTGACCTTTTTGTTCCGTTGCGAGATTATCTAAAAATTCTAAAATTCTGTCTAGAGGCACTCCGGTGTGTACTGACAGTTGTTGAGGAGAGATGATACCTTTGTTGGATTCATACAGCTGACTAAAGGAAGCAGTGACTTGAGTGGCCTCAAGAGCTTCTTGTTCTTTAGAGCGTTTCTGTTCTCCAAGCAGGGACATTCCTGCCAAAACTCCACCCGATGCCGCCAAAACTGACGAAAACACCTGTGGGGCAAAGGCAGCTGAAGACAAGCTTGCAACGACTGCGGTAGCCAAAGCACCGCTGAAAAACAATTTAGTTGGATGTTCCGTCATGGGTTTCAAAAGCAGTTTTCCAGTTATCGAGGGTGGGGTTTGATGCCCATTCTATCGGGGATGGCAGGCGTGAATCACCATAGGTCGCTCGATCCGTCGTAACGTCGAACGCCTTCAATCTTAGTCCAGTTACGACTGCTTTACCCCCAATCAACCTGGGTTCCACCCCACGAATCTTGAGGACATTCTGGACGGTTTCTTTAAGGCGATCTACAAATCTTTGCTTAGCGGCATGCTTGTAACCGTTTGATTTGCAGAAGTTTACATAACTTGCGTACAGTTCTATGTATGCATTCTTTACATACAAACCACGTTCGCTCTCGTCGGTTGATGGGCGGAATGCACCACCACCAATCGAAGTCATTGAATTCGGCGCGAATAAGCAGCAGTCGGAAAGCCACGCGCAGATCGGGTTGTTGAACACCAGAGCTTCGATGTCCGTGGCGTTCAAGGTTGGACAGTGCTTTACCGGGTTGCTGAGAACGTCCCGCATATCGTCAAAGCTCATCGATAGAGCCCAGCTAACAATACCGGATAGTTCTGGTGCCAGTTCTCCTTCGACCCGATCCTCATAAACATTTATAAGATTCTTACGCTGAGAAGGCGGAACAACCTTGTCCATGACAATAGTCAGTCTTCGGCGTTCTAGTCCGCTACTGATGTCGGATGAAGATATGTGCTCGTTTGATGCAATACAAACCATCAACTCTGGTTTGAAGTTTATTGTCTGGGTGCCGTACTTCCGTTCAGCTCGTAGGGTGTCGGAGGATGAAGTAAGTTTTTTAAGAGTATCCAGTCGCTTTGAGAATGAAGCTTCGTCAGTTAGCAGGAGCAATCTTTTACCGATAAGATTATGAGTTTCAAATCTATTCGTTTCGATGGTTTCTAGATCGCTTGTGTGAGTCCCTCCGTAACCTGCCAGGGCAATCAGGATTTGCTGCAGCGTGGACTTACCCGTACCGCCGGGACCAATCAAGTGCAAGAATTTTTCGCCTGTAACGTAACCAGTTACGAGTGCTCGGAAAAACGCTTGGAGGATAACTACTTTCTCAGTGCCGACTGCATGTTCAAGCCATGTCAAAAAGAGTGGGCATTTTGCTGCCGGATCGTAGTCGTAACCAAGCTTAGTTCTTAGGTACAAGTCTTTATGATTACCAGCACTGAACTGCTGTTTATCTGGATCTAAGATACCGTTCTTAAATGCAATGAAGCGGCGCCCTTTGTTCCATATAGGTGTGCGTCCGCCGTCAATCGACTTCAGCATTTTTGCTTTAAGGATTTGATATACCGAAGTGACGGTAGCCGATGTGTACCTAGGTAAAATGCCCGCCGTAATAAATGTATCAAGGGTCTTAACAATCCGGCGTTTAATATGTTGATCATCCTGTAGGTACCAAATACCTTGATCATCATCGTATGTAAAGAACTCATCTAAGATTGAGTCAAACAAAAACTTGTCACCGTAATTATTAACAATTACGTCGGCAATATCGTTCTCAGAGAATTGCCTGTTGTTCGGCTGCAGATTAATCAGTTGTGTTGGCGTAGTCGGCGTGGTAACCATTTCTTCTAAAGGTTGTTGTTCTGGGATTTGATCTGATGAAAAAATATCAAAAGCCAAGATGGAATTTGTTGGCTTTGGTTTTGAATTGCTTATGTTGTTTTTAATATCATCTGGGCACTGAGCATCATAGATCTCCTTGTTGCTCATCTTTATCTTTTTCCAAGGAGCTGTTTCACCGTTTTCAGCAGCGATTGAAATCGCAGGTTTTAGTGAAACTGCATCTGTGATGCTGTTGAGGATGCGGGTGAATTTGCCGTCTAGCTCAGGGGCGTAGTCATACAGAGCATAGAACGCACGGTGTGCTATGTCAATAGGGTTCTCACGAACGGTCAGACCTGCTTCCTTTAGCCAGTTGGTCCACCCGATTATTTCTTTGAGGGCCATTGCCATGGCAAATGAACGGTCCTCTACCGGATCCCCGTCCAAAATTGATTTGACAGCGTTGCTAACTAACTTGGATAAGTCAACTCCGTCGTAAGCTTGCGTAATTGTTAAGGCATCCTCTGGACTGCTTTCCGAACTCGCTTCTTTCGGTTCCGCTAAAAACGAGACATATGCTTGATCAATTTTATCTTCTGGTATGAACTTATCGGTTAAACAGATAACTTCCGAGTTGTCTTTTGCACCGTAGAACAAGTTAACTATTGACGTTGCTCGACGATCTGAACCCGGAATTGCTGAGGATATTTTACGAGTGAACCATTGAAAAAACTCAGGATCAATTATTACTTTCTCTAATCCAAAAACTAAACGAAACCTAGGCCACTTCGGCGTGGAACTAGGCGAATAATAAGCATACGAAAGATACTTCTTGCATACGTCCAGTTCTAAAGCCTGCTCGACAGTAAGCTCTTGTTTCTGTACTTTATCCCCTTCTGTTGTTTTTCCGTCCGCCTGATTATCAATATCTACAATTATTAGACCCGCCTGAATACATCCCGTAGAGTCTTTAACTCGTTTACCGTTTATTAAATGCCACGCGCAAAGACCTGCGCCTTGATTAACTTGGTCCGCTATAAGATCTATAGATGTGTTAGAGGGAATCCAGTTCTCGTTAAAGGATTTAAAGTTTCCGCCTACACTTATCTTTCCAGTTTTACTGTTGACGTATTTGCGAACCTCTTCATTGATTGAACAAACAAAATTCATGGACTCACTCCGTTCACTCATTTTGCCATGACGAGGCAGCCCTCGCCACGGGCAACCCGACATTGATGGTTAAATTTGTTCGTAGTACTTGCGCAACACAGCCATCCACATCTCTTTATCTTTTTCAACTTCGCTTGGTCCAAACGTGAATACCTGCACAGAATAGTCTTTAATAGGCGTTGCTACTATGATGCGCGTCTTTTCGATCTTAGTTCCCAGACAGTGCTCAGCTGCTATAGCGTATGCAGCTAGTTGAAGTTTTGTTTTCTTGAGCTTAAACACACCGCTGACAAGAGCTTTGCGAGTTTTTTCGTCGAGCCCACTATTAGCTTTTGGAAATTTATAACTATATGGACCTGCCGATGTTTTAAAGTCTCCGAGGATTAGCTCTCCGGTAGCGTCTTTATAAACAATGTCAGGGCAGCCAGCATATCCGTGACCAGTTACTTCATCGTAATAATGTATCCGCCCAACACCGTCATCCCCTACGAATTTGGACCACTGTGGTTGGTTGTAGGGCTTTTCTGACCACAGAATTTTTCCGCCTTCAAACAATTCATCGAGTTTTTCAGGAAGATCCTCCCAGAATGGCATCAATTCTGCGGAAGGTTTAACGGCTAAACCACGGATGTAGTTTTCAACTGCATTGTGTATCCAAGTTCCTCGGGCTGCTGCAGCATCTGCAACACCAGGATTCATCACATTCCAATGTGCCAGTTTCTGTTGAGTTTCTGCTGTCTGCGTGGCAGACAAAACACTTGTTACGGAAGGTAGTGGTCTAGGAACTCCCTGACAATTGTAATGACGAAGCCCATTTAACGTAAGTCTTGTCTGGGACACAACAACGTGTCGAATTAATTAAACTCTAGCGCATCTAAATCAGAATGCATTTACTGGCAATCGAGGAGGATTAAAGCTGGTATTGTCCGGTCCTTCTTCGTCCTCGTCTTCATCTTGGTCCTCTTCTTCGTCGTCACCTAAGAAAAACTCAGATTTTTGATACCGAAAATCCTTCGTGTGGGCTTCCAGTTCCTCGCTCATACACATGCCTGCCATGTAAGATTCCACTACGACTTCTCCACATTCCTCAGCGGACCTAGGAGTACCGTCTGGTCCCACGCATTCCTGAAGAAGCTGGTTCGACACAGATAGAGCACAGAGTTTATCTAGTTTATCGTTTAGTTTAGTCAGATGATCCAAAACGGACTTCTGAAACGCCTCAAATTTTTCTGATCGTGATTTCATGTCGGCAGCTCCGGTAGGGCTCCAATGTCTTCCCAATTTACAGCATAAGAGATCATCGTACCATCTCTCCACAATTCGGGTTTTTGGAAGACAAACCAACAAGCTGTCACCGAGTCCTTTGTTGATCCGATGGATCTAAATTTGGGGCGTGGGGACAGGACAACCATATTTGACAACTTATTCTTTAGAAGGAATGTTCTGCGTCGTGCTACCGGTTCGATAAACGAAAGCCTGTCCAAGACGGCGATCCCATTCGTCGCTATTTCCATACCATATTCCAATATGTATTCGCTTAGATCTTTCAAACCCATTGTTGAACAGACTACCCAATCAAATGCTTGTTCACGCATACTGACCCACCAATTTGGGTCTGTTATATTTTCAATATCGGTGTTAGTCGTTACGGTGTAATTGTGTCGTTGAAGTTCCGTAGATAAAGTTAAATCTGGGTCAAAAGGCACAAGCACAGACCCATTTATAAATGTGTGTTTTACTAAGGTATGGGTGACACCGGAGGGAATCGTATAAAATTCGCTCATAAGGATCATGCTGGGATCCGAACTGTAATGCAAATCACCTTGTTTGTCCACAGGGTGTCTGCTAGATTTAGGCGGATCACATTAAAAACATGTTAAGTTTTGAATGGCTTGATACTGAACAAAACTTTGTACATCAACAAGTCCTTATGGACGCCAAAAAGCTAGAGAAAGAAGATTTACTTAAATTATTTGATATGGTACACAAGCAGTCACTTATACGGAATAGGCTTTTTAGTGGCTTAGTTAAACACTGTGTACGAACTGGTGTAACTTTGCCTTCGTTTGACACGTTGCTTGCACCTCAGGAGATCAAACGTAAGCCTGTGTCTACCTGATTGCCATAAAAAAGCACCGTTGGTACGGTGCTCGGACGGCTTCAACAGGGAATTGTAGCCTAGAAGTCAATCCCCAGGGCTTTGGCCTGTTCCTCTGTAAGCTCCATCGCTTTCTTGCGCTTGGGTTGCGGAGGGGCGGCAGGAGCTTCTTCCGTATCCTTTGCGTTAGCGGACGGCAGCGAAGGTTGGAACCCTGAGGATCCTCCAATCTGCGAGGGGTTCTCGGCTGCAAACTGAGCCTTGATTGCCGCGTGGTCTGAACCTAAGGGTAGTTCCACCAAGTTGGCGCCGGGAATGTGCGACTTAAGACAGTGTGCTGCAGACGAGGCGCCTTCGACCGCAAGCCACTCGTTAATATCCTCAACGAGCTTCTTCTCTTCTGCGCTTTCTGCAGGACGATCCTTGAAGTCCAGAGCGTTGTAATTGATCTTGGCTCCGTCAGCGCCTGTAACGGGATCTCTTTCGTTGAAAGATTTCGTTACAAACTTGCTGCTCGTTACCACGGAGGCACAGTTAATCCTGTTGTTATACAGGGTCTGGAAGTACGAGATGAAGTTCTTCTGGCTGGATTTACCAGAAATCATTGCCGTCGTTACACAGCGTGGGGGAAGCAACCGATGATTGGGAGACACACCGATGAAGGCGATGCGTAGAAATTCCTCTTGGTTGCGCATCCCTAGGTTGCCGAAGTAAGGCGTAAAACCTATAAGGATGAACTCGATCGGAATCCCGTTGTCGTTCGCATCCACAATCGCGGAATCGGAGTCCACGTCTGATTTCCAGCGACGAGCTTGGAGATCAATACGTAGTGTATGGGGAGGAACGTTAGCGAGAATCTCGTCTTCGGAAAAGTTGCCAGCGATGAATACCATAGTTAGATACCTAGATCAAAGGGAGAAATCAATAGAACCAATAGCCGCAGCAGCTACCTTACCTTTTTCAGGATCAGCAGCTTTCTTGGGTGCGGACTTCGTAGATTTGGGGAGGTAAAGGATTTTGTCCAGAGTGTAGTTAAGGTAGTTTTTGTCATCCTTTTCACTCGTGGATACCTTACCCACGGCAATCGTGGGAGTTCCGGGAGCTAGCTCTGAGAGTTGCTTAGAAAGCTCGGCCCAGGCTGTCAGTTTTATCCAGTTAGTCTCTGAGTTTTCAGACTGCCAAGCTAGTGACCGGTTGGTAACCGTTGTGTCTGAAAGCTCGACCTCATCGGATTTGGGTCCAAGACCGCCTGTTGCAATGAAGAGGTTGATTGCCAGCAGATCGTCGAAGTTATCTCTTGTTACAACCAACATAGGTTGCATCTGGAGAACACCATCCAGTGTTGGCCGCGTGGGTCCAATGGCTAGCACAGTATCTGATTTTTTAAGATCCTGTAGTAGTTTTCCTACGTAGTGGTTTTTGTCTTGAAGGAGTTGAACTTTTGTGTGTACACGTTTTTCGTTGGAGGGTAGAGAATCAGCTAAGACGTTGATTACGCCTTCATTTTCTTGGGCTGGTTCTGTGATCGTCAGACCGAGTAGAAAGACATTCACGATTTAGTTTCCGGTAAATAGTTGAACGGTGGACTTTTAGAGCCTTGGCAGCCTGGGTCACCCCAGAGCCCTGGCCTAGAAATGCTAGGAGCATATTGGTGTCCGCGCCAGTCAATTTTGAGTTTTTTCCTGATTTGTACGAGAAGTGGTATGGGTTTATGCAGGATTTACAATTGCAGCTTGGTCGAGCCACAACACCTTCTCTGGGTATATCTAAGTATTTTAGGATTAGATTTCGCACATAGTATCGCTGTTTAAATACATAGATGCAAGGGACGTTATTGCTAAACTTATCTCCCCAGGGATCACATTTCTGGTAATCATACATATTTGCGGATAATTTTTTGAATAAATTAGATAACGAAGTTTCTTTACACGCGCCATATTGCAAATTAAACGAAGACGCATCTAATGCTCTACAGATATCTTCTGCTTGCGCTACAGCGTGGTTACTATTATTTGCCTCTATACTTAAATTTATAAATTTAATATCTTTATTTACTGTGAGTTTGTAGTTTTTTTCTGACATAAGTATAATCTTATCCAAAAAGTTGATCGTAGATTCCACCTCCTCCTGGTTTATTTATATCCCTTAACTGACTCATATTTGCTGATATGTAATCTTTTATCTCGGAATCAGAGTAACCTGCAGCTCTTGCGGCTTTCAAATCTTCCCCGCCAAAATAATTAGCATCTATACCGTAATTGGATGATATAGGTGCTCTGCTTTCTTGCGCAGGAGAAGGTTCTGGGGCAGACCTGAATTCCTGTGTTTGCATTGGATTAGCAAATCTCATTGGTTCTGGTTCAGAAGATGCAGAGGAATTTTGGTTTGATTGCATCACTGATGCGGCAGTCTGAGGTTTTGGTGTGTAGAAAGCCACTCCTTCTTTTTGGAAACCAAGCGAACCTAAATTTTTCTCCTCTTCCGGATCACTTGTATAGAAATGCTGCCCGGTAAGCGCCTGGAAGTATCTGTTAACAGCTGTTGAGTTATCGGAAGGTGTGGTGTAAGCTGCACCGACTACTTTCTCCAGGTTATATCCTGCACCCACCGCAACATCTTTTTCGGCTGCTGAAGCAGTGTAGAAGTGATCACCTATTGTCGGATTAAACAATCTGTAAACATCTGAGGTTCCAGTTGCCTGACCTGAATCTTTAAATAATTGAAATGCTTGACCTTCGGATGAAAGTCCAGCTGAGTTTTCCTCTCCAATATTACTGGTATATAGGTGACGCCCCGTGGTGGGATCGACAAACCTAGACATAGCCAGAGTTTCTGGTGTCTTGGCAGGTGCAGGTGGAGTAGGAGCAGGTGGAGTAGGTGCGGGAGCCTGCGGCTCCGCTGGAGCTTTAGGTTCTGGAGGTTTAGGTTCTGGAGCTTTAGGTTCTGGAGCTTTAGGTTCTGGAGGGTTAGAAGGCGGGGTGTCTTTAGGTGCTTCGGAAGCTGCGGGTGGAGTATATGTAACACTAGATCCCTCACCGGGCGGCGGCGTGGCAGCAGCAGGTTTACTTGGAGCAGCCGGAGCTGTCGGAGCTGTCGGAGCTGTCGGAGCTGTCGGAAGTAGATCAGTTTTAATAGGAGCTTCGACTGGTTTTTCTACTCTGTTTAATCCGTAACTTAAAGCTGAGCCACGTGATGGTTTGTTATAGGTTAATCCTGTTTCAGAAACGGTAAAGCGATTACCAGCGATTTCTTTAGGTTCGCTGCCATCAAAACCTGCTCCTAAAGCTTCCAAGAAAGTGTTCCATTCTGCATCGCTGCCTGGACCAGATTCTGGTTTACTGGGTTCCAATGAGGTGTCTGCGTTATCTGCGCTTGATGTTGGCGCTCCGCCGCCCGCTAATCGAATAGGTTCCTGTGTATCTTCGGCAGTAGGAGTATCAGCAGTTTCGCTTATGCCTATGTTTTTTCGTTCTTCTGGAGTTGACAGTTCAAGCCAGTTAGAAGGGAACAGTGTGTCCCCAGCACTAAAGGAAGAACCTTTTTTTAATGTTTGTCCAGCTAACTGAAAAGCCATTAACTTATGCTCGGATTGAAGATTTTAACTAGCAGTGGGCGGAGCAGAATTTCCCCCCGTGGTAGTAGGGGTCTTAGCTTTTATCTTAAATTTAGGTTTGTATATGTTACGTAAACCTGGAAAATATGAAGTTAATAAAGAATCTTCTTCGCCGTCATCGGCAGACTCCGCACGGCTAAAAGTGTCTCCGGCAAACCGCATAACTTCACGTAAGATCTGATCTATCTTAGCAACTAAATGGATCAATATTTTCGACCATAAACCGTTTTAACACATGGCGTTTAGGGCTGATCATGTCCAGTGTCCTTAACCTGAACAGAGCTTCCTCGTATGTTTTAAATATTTCTGCCTTGGCTCTGTTGGAGGAGTACTCGGCCACTTTATTATTTTTTAAGTAACTGTGGACGTACAGTCCATCCTTGGACATGATGGCCCACGTCTCCTTGAACTTCAATTTGGAGTGGGAAGCCATCTCGGCCTCTGTGTATAAACGAGGGGTCGTAGCAAGTTTAGTCATTTTTTTGGGGGTTTCATGTTTCTTAATGTTTACAGACTTAATAAATGTTTTTTTTAAAGATCTAGCTTTGTTTGCTGCGCGTAGGGCGGAGTCAAACATTTCTTCGGTTAGGTACACCTCCGCATCGATACGAAATCCACCGTGGTAACCCAGTTGTGTTCGGATAGCAAATACATCTTTTTTAGTTTTGTCAGGGATTTTAGTAAGTTCGGCTATTTGGCTGCCCATGAATCTCCGGTTGATGCGTCTGCGGATGCTGGTACTGATGATAGTACTTTTTCCGCTGCTTCAACCATAGTTCTCTCTAAAATATCTTTATAATCTTCCGCTAAATCTTCTCTTACTTCTAGTACTAATTCATCATGAACACAAGCCACTAGTTTAACGTTGTCGTTTAAATGAGTACCTAGCTCTGCTACTGCAATCTTAAGTATGTCAGCTCCGCTTCCCTGAACTAACGTGTTTGCAGCACACATCATTGTCGCGTCGTCATAACTCAGCAGACGGCGCCTTCCGCAAGCCGTCCGGACATAAGCCCATCCATCTTGCACTAAAGCTGCTCGTTCATGATGCCAAGCTCTCAACCGTGGGTACGCCAAATGGAATGCTGCGTGAGCTACTTTGGCTTCGGATAAGCTTAACATCTTACCACTCTGTGCGGCATATGTCTTGTATTTGCGATAACCCATTCCATATAATAAGGCGAAGTTAAGAGTCTTTCCTTCCTGTCGTTGCTCTTTAGTAACTTCTGTAATCGCTATCTTATATATTAAACTAGCTGTCAATGTGTGTAAATCTATGTTGTCTATAAATGCCTGTCTCATCTGCGGGATATTAATTAACTCTGCCCCAAGTCTCAATTCAATCTGAGCCCAGTCACAAATAACAAGCTTGAAACCCGGAGCTGCAACAAAACATTCTCTGAAGTTTTTTGATCGAGGAACCTGTTGAATGTTTACGGAGAATACTGACTTTACCTCTTTTACCTTTGTCTTAGGAGCACCGCTGCTAGTAAAGCGTCCAGAGTTGGCGCCTACTTGGTTATAACCAGAATGAATCCTGTGCGTTACAGGATTAATGTTATTAATAAGCTTACTTATGTGCTCTAGTCTTGTTTCTATTTTGGCCCGTTCTCTATACAACGCCATCGTCGGATCATCGCTGTCAAACTCGGATAAAGCGATTTGATTGAGCGTGGGCTTACCTGAAGTCGAATCCTCAGGCAGTGAAATTCCGCAAGCTGTAAAAGCTGCAATTACTTGAACTGGACTCCCTGGGTTAAACTCTTTCTTCGGTTTCTTTCCGATCGCAATCAGACCTTCAGCGTTCCTGGGAAGTTTATTTTCGTCAGGCAACCTTGAATCCAACTCTGAAATAAACTGTTCCGTTTTTAGACGGAGGTCTTCCTCTAGGGTTACCCGCAAGCCTTTTAGTTTTGTAACATCAACACCAAATCCGGTGTAGCACATCAAAGCAACCGGACGGATACACCTAGATTCGATACTGTATATAGGAGTTAGAGCTTCTTCGCGGAGTTCCTCCAGTTGATCTGCTGCAATTCGTGGGAGAACGTCAACGTCCGTAGCAGCGTATTCGATTTGCTCCAACGTCAAATCTGGTTGTGACCAATCTGTTCGACGCTGCTCTTTATCTAACTCTATTTCAAGACGACGCAAAGCTATCGATTTCAAGCTGCAAGATACATCAGCAAAGTAAGGCTTCTGTGCCACAGGGCTTATGCGTTTCTCTTTAAAACCAGCACGTAGTATCCGCTCGGCTACATATGTGTCGAAGATCTTACCCTTAAAGTCAATGCCTAAAGAAAGTAAGAACTGTAAATCAAAGTTTAGATTTTGTCCGATTATCATTTCCCGCGACTCGATCAAGTCCTTCAGGTCCGAGTCAGCGGGTACTTTAAATAAGTCAAACACGTAAACGGTGCGATCCTCAACAGCAGGATCTGAGTCGCACAGTTGGAGTAGTCGGGGTTTGGCAATGCTGGCCTGGAGCCCCGTGGTCTCAAAGTCAAGACAGAGCTTTGTGTATCCGGTTAGAAGTTTAATGGAATCGGTGTAATCAGATGGTGTCGTTATGTACTTGATGTTCATTAGAAGTTTGGTTACACATAGTGAAAGCGCCCCCGCAGCCCGAAGGGCGAGGACGCCATTTACTATAAGGTCAATATACGTCGTTCGGGTCGCGTTCTTCCTCTTCCTCCGCCTCTTCTTGCTCCTCGTCTTCTTCCTCCACAAGGCGGTTCAAACTCGGCTCGTCTATTTTCCGTAGCAACATACTGTAATTAGTTGCCGCATCTATATGTTTGTTTACTTCCCTTAATACAGCTAACCGTATGCACGAATGCAATTCGTGTGCTGTCAGACCTTCTTCAAACCCATCTTGCAGAATTTCAATTATGCCTGAAACGCAGTCTTCAGCAGCCGGTGTCAGCTTGCTTTGTTCAAAGATTGAAGTCATGATCAAACGTGACGGGATTTAAAGAACTTAACAATAAAGGATTCCATATCACCCCAGTACTCTTTAACTTCGTTGCCCTTGTCGGTTAACTTGAATGTGTAGTACATCCGTTTTAGCTTTTCAGCTACTGGTGAAGCATCGGAGCGAAGGGATCCGACCGAATAGTTTTGGCGGATGGACAACAGCCCGTGACGCTCGCAGTAGATCAAACCCTCGCGGAGGGAGATATAAATCGGGCTGACAGGGTATGTGTCCCGGCGTGGGATCTTGGGTGCGTTATCGACGGGCTCCAACTTTCCGCCGGATCCTTGAGTAAAGCCACGGAAGGCGATCGAGGTCTTCTTCATCTTGTGAGTTGTCAGACAATCGTTGACAAACTCGCTGGCAATGTCCCGCATTGCTCGGGGATCAGAGGTGTGTGCATAATGCAACAGCAAAGCTGTGCCCACACTGCGGTAACACGCGGACTTGTTTAAGTCTGCAATAATCTCAAGGGGCTCCATACCAAGCATTAGACCGGTGGAGCTTGGTACTGGTTCCTTGTCTGTAATAACCACCTTGTGAGTAGCCTTAGGCGTCGTGGGGACGTTTGCTGTAGCCAGCTTGAACGCCAGCGATGCCAGGGCAGGGTTCTGCTGATCAACGCTGAGTTTGAACAGCTTGTTGCTGTCCACTACTCGGACATCGATAAGCTTGCTCAGGTCGATTTCAAAAGGCTTGGTGCCCTTGGGTGAAGAAGCTTGAAGCAATGCTGCCGCTTCGGGTTTGTCGAGGGTCATTCCCCCGTAGTTGAAGTTGAAGTCCATTGAAAGGTCCATTGACATGAGCAGTGTATAAGGATTGAAGTAGCCAGAAAAGGAGCTTTAGGAAAACTTAATATTTCCGGAACTATCTGCATTTTTAACAGAATTTTCAAGTTTGAAATAGATTTTTTTTGGGTGACATGGAAAAAATTTCAATGTTGCAGGACAAAGCCAGCCACGGAGTGTCCCGCCGGGGTGCTTATAAGGTTTATGTAATTCTTGCAAACTGTACCATACACCACCTTGTTCAAATATTTCATACGCTAGGTACCCTTGACATTGAGGAAATTCATTTTCCGAAAAAATTACCGTTGGGTTGTGTGGATCTACTTCGTTGTCTTGGATAACTTTGTCGATGATTGCAGGCATCCCTAAAACAAACGGTTCGTTTGTAAGATTCCTGGATTCGTCTGTAAAACACCAGGTACCGGCATCTCGGTATAACTGAAGGGCAAGCATGGAGTTGTTCATTGTTGATGAAGAGAACACAAGGTATAGTATAAGACCTTAGGCACAGAACGCAAGGTTCGGGTTGCCGTACGATTCGTACCTAGTTAGAATTGAGGGACAATAGAATTTAAAGAGGACGAGAGGTGCCAGATACTTTTAATAATTGGGCCGGAGCCAAGGAACAGCGTGGTCCAGGAACAGAGTATCCCACATTAGGAACACGAAATTTGGGTGTTCAGGATTTACTCAATGCTGCTAGAGCTTTACGGCTACAGCGAGAAGGAGAAGATGCGTTTGATTCTGAACAAGCGCACCAATTTCTATTTGAGGCGGCTAGGGATAACGGGTCTCTTGATACAGAATTACTTCAAGCGCACCGTCAAAGAGTCGGACCTAACGCCGATGTTGATATAACTAGATTGCGTAATGAGGCCAATGCTAGTGATACTTATAGTATTCCTATAGCAGGTCAACGTTATAATGTTTATGACGAAGACTATAACGTATATAATGCTGTAAATCGAGATCCAAAAACTCAGTATTTTTTTGAACAAAATCCACTTGTTTTAGCAAATCCAGAACAATTACATTTAGACATTGTTAATCATTTACAACAACTTCCTCCAGGAGAACGAAGTAGTGCTTCTTATTTGCTGTCTGATTTAAGTCGTTCCGGATTTTCTCCTCTTTTAAATACTGAGGGAAGAGCTTCTGGTCGGATTGCTGACATAATCAATATAGCTGGGACGGGAAACAGTCAAGTACCAAGTTTTCAAAATGTTTATGGTAATGTTCGTGAATCTTTAAACGAAGTTGCACCGTTTATTAATGCAGCTACTAATGATGTCTTTAAGTATAATTTAGCAAAAGATAATTTAGAAGATACTTTAAAGCAAATAAAAATAGCTAGGGGTCTTAAAGACAAAGATGTTTCTTATGGAGCGTATGTTCCAAATACAGAACCCCCAGAGCCTCGTCGTGGAGAATATTACGTGGGGCGTGGTAGACCCACAGCGGAAGATTTACGCTATGGAGCTGGTTACACTAGACGGTCAAGAACACCTCGGAAAACTGTAGATGCGACTCAACTTAGTTTTACTGCGGGTGTTGTCCCTAAAGACCTGGAAAGTGCGACTCAATTATTAGCACAAGATAAACCATTCACCAGCCGAGTAGATATTGAAGATAGGACGAAGGCACTGCATAAGATGCTAATTACGTTAGATAACATTTCTGATAGTGAGCCAGCTCTTCAGCAAATAGGGACGGATCTAGCTTTAAATCAAATTATAGATAAATTTGGAGAACACAACACACTAGCTTTATTATACAAAGATCGTGCCAATAGATTACAAGCAGAAGATGATGAACGTTATGCATTGTCTGCAAAATTAGATGCTGAGGATGCAGAACGTAACTTTGTTAATCTTCCTCAATCTCAGTCACGTTCACCTAGAAATGTACTGATTTTGGATGGAATTCAACCTGCTATTGAAGGGCTTCCGGAACAAATGGACCAAATAATCGCAGGAGCTTATTCCAAAGAACAAAGTCAAGCTCTAAACTACTTAGATGAAGCGCTTGCAAAATATCCCGAAGTTAAAAATTTATATGAAAATAAAAGTTCTTTGTCAGATGTTTCTCGGCCCGCTGCTGTAGGCAAGGACCCGGCTAAACGGTATGAACAATACATAGATACGCAGCAACGCATATCTTTACCCGAAGAACGGACAGAATTGTATAACAAAATTATGAAAGAAAAAGGCGTGGAACCTTCGGTACTTGCTAATATAGAATCCGCATATACTAGTGGGAATACCTCAAAACAACGAGAAGCAATTAAAACATTATCTAATTTGGGCTATGACGAGTTGGGAACTATGGGAACATTAGCCGCGTCCTCTATAAAACCTATTATTGGAGGGGAACGTTATGTGCATACTAGCGATATTGCAGCGGACCCTGAAGCCGAACCTCTATCGGATTATATAAGAAATAGGGCAAATACCATAAATAGAATTATTTCTAGAATAGACCCAAGTTTGCTTGAACAACGATATCCTGACTTTAAAGACAAGTCTGTTCTTGATCAATTTGAATATACTTTTGATCCTCAAACTAAACAAGTTCAACAAGCTTTGCCGGGCGCTACAAACACTTATGGAATTAAACTTAGTAGAGACATTAATAATAGTTTTGAGTTACTTCCTAGGCTTAGTGGTGCAGCAGAAATACCTATTAATGTGCTTAAATTTGTAAAAGACAATCCTGTAGTTGGTGACTCCAGCACTTCCATAATGTTTAAAACTAAAACCCCTCAAGAAGGGTATAGTTTCTCCCCTAAAGAACTTCCTAAAGAAATTTCTGACATTTTTCAACAGGAAGCAACACGTAATGCCGTGGCCGGAGTACGACCAGGGACACTAGTTACAAATAGTCCTATTAGTTCTTATGACTATATAACAAGTAAACGTGCTTTAAAAAATTTGGATAGTGCTACTGTACGTAAAGCAGAAGATTTTATAGGTAGTCCTTACAATAAACGAGGGGCTGCGTATACACGGGCAGGGTTTGGTCCGACTACTATCGATAAAACTCAATATTTGTATGTCACACCAGAAGGGACAGCGTTAAGTCTGCAAGGAGGGCGACCGGAAGCTGCCTTAGCAGGTAAAGTTAAGTTTAATGCTCAAGATGAAGCTTTTGTTACGCAAAGTAGAGTTCCTCTCACATCTAAAGCATATTATGCAACCGACCCTGTGACAGCAGCAGCTAGGGGCGCAACGGATCTTTTACAAAATATAAAACCTAAACATGTTGCCGGTGGGTTACTAGGAGATGCGGCTATAAACTTTGCGCTAGGAGAAAGCCCTACTTCGGCAGCTGTTTCTGCTGTTGTAGGACCTATTGAATCTGTAAACACGTCTGTTTTAGAGCGACTTGGGCCAAAAGGTCAATTTGTTGATACTAGGAGCAATACCGTACTCAACAACGGACGTTACACCAATCAAGGAATTGCATACAAAGAAGGAAAACCTGTATTAGTACAACGAGGCAGTGTGGCTGGGGAAGCTACGGTAATGGATCAAGCAAAGTCTGCCTTAGGGTATGCTAAAAACATAAATGCAGCCCGAGTAAACCGTGTAACTAATGAGGCAAAATATATTTTAAATAATTTACTTGGAGGCAAATTACCGTACGGGCGCTAAAGTTATTGAAGATGTTTCAGTTAAATGTACGACGCCGGTTCCGACTTTTTAACTGCATATTTGTTGGAAAACCCTGAGTTACTTGCCGGTTTAGGTAGCGATATGTTTAAAGATACTTCCATAAAGGGAGGTAAAAGTGGATTTAAAGAACCAGTTATGCCTGGTGAACAACGTTTGATTCCTCGCATGCAAGAGCGTACTACCCCTCAACTTCCTGGTTACACCCGCGATTTAATGGCGTAACATTTAATTTCGTAATAACCGTAGTTAATAGAAAACCAAAATTCAGAACGTAGAGTATGCTTTCCTAAAATATAAGGTGCCGTAATATAACGTTTCCAGCATCTAAATGCCCACGGTAATGAAAATGTTACCTTACTCATGTGGCCACCCTATATTATTTTGAGCTAACGTCGCTTCTTCCCGTAGCCAGTCTGCAGTTTCGCCTGGGTCTAAGTCTAGCCCTTGTGCGCCCCTAACCTCAATTCTGTCGGCCACCCTAGCTAGTAAAACGGCGCAAGCTTTATTCCAATCTATAACGATCCCCGTGGGAGGGAACCAATCACTATGTAACTGTAACCAAATTGGTGGCTCTTTTGAAAAGTTCATGGCTGATTAGTGAGGTGCTTTACTAAGGTTTAGTTTAAAATACATGATCGGATTTTTTCCGATCTTTATATATGTTTATGTTCTTTCTTGGCTATCCAAGATTCTGCAAACAACTCCCAAAGCTTATCGTTTGCTTCCCTGGTCTCAAATGCGAACGGTCTCCCTTCGCGCTCTGCAAAAGCATACTCGATCTCCTCTTGAATGAGAAGACGCATTTGTTTTAGCTGGGTCTTGATGCAGTTGTTTGAGCAGTTAGTCTCAGTCATTTAAATTCTCCGAATAAAAGTTTTACAGAATAAAGTCAGAAGCATTTTCGGCAACAAAGCAAGCACAGTTCTTACCGTCTAGCTCGTCTGCACTGAACCCCATTGTGCATGAACCATCCCAATGGACACAACCATCTCTGACACATAAAGGTACTCTGGATTTTACTGGTTTTTTGGGTTCCTTTGGTGTAAAAACAGGTTTTTCTCTATTTTTAAAATGTTTAGGAGCATAGTTCAGAGCTTCGCCGCCTTCACTAACAAGTATTTCATGCGTGGAGATGCGATGCCCGCACGATACGCACTGCTTACGTCGCTTAATAAAAGTGGCGTAAGGCAGTGACTCTAAGACTCTTAACGTATTGCAGCCACATTCGCTACACGTTTTTAACGGAGATTTATAACCTGCTTGAAAACGTATTTTATGTCTTAAAGGGCGTAAATCTTCGTCAACGTCAAGTTCAGTCATTGTGCCTCCAGTTCGTCGACGATGGCGTATAGGTGGTGAAGAACGGTCAGCGCTAACCAGTCGGGGTCGCACCCATCAGCAGCAGCACGTAGGGCGGCAGCGGCAATTTCATTAACATTCTCTAGGCAGAAGTCTCCAGTGGGAACTGTTGCTGCATCCAGCACGGACTGAGCCGCAGGGGAAAGTTGTTTAGTCATCAGATTCTGTGTATGTCATCCCACTGAACGGAGCCAGCAATTTGTTCACAACCAACCACGGCGCAATCCTCAGTTAGCCAATCCTCGCACAACAAAGACAAAATTTTTTGCCGATTAGTTGGTGTAGCCCAACTATCAACATCAAAATCTCGTAATCGTGTGTCGTCCAATGAAACCCCTAAACAATAACGATTTATAGTCATTTCGTAACTGGGGTGAATGACGGAAACCAAAAGG
>Ga0209296_1000930_pt1 | contig 24038 bp, 21 predicted proteins | sample S_130206_EF_Meta_FD_187319 | JGI IMG/M metagenome (GOLD analysis project Ga0209296, IMG submission 187319) | Freshwater microbial communities from Lake Simoncouche, Canada to study carbon cycling - S_130206_EF_MetaG (SPAdes) (version 2) | ecosystem: Environmental > Aquatic > Freshwater > Lake ...
CCATGAGGAATTCCAACAGCGAGGGCAAAGAGAGCAATAGCTACTTGCCAGGTGAGCTCTTTTGAACCTATTAGCTGTGCTGCAACAAGTGAGGCTACAATCGCCATTGCCACAGCCATCGATGAGTACAAGCGCACTCGTTCAAATAGTTCTAGGCGAGTTTTCAATTCTCACTACGCTTTCCTTGTAGAAACCTGTATGACAGTATCAACTATCTCTATAGATTATGAGAGAATTCACCATGTTGAAGTTGAGTTATTTAGCGATGCTAGTTTTTACCGCAGCTGCATCCTTCTGGCTTGAAATCGCCTTCAAGGTTCATGTGCTGCGGCGTATGAAGCGTGTTCTGCTGAGTCTTCTTCCGATCAGTCTGGGATTTTTGATCTGGGATGCCTATGCAATTGCTCAAGGTCATTGGTATTTCGATCAGAAGCAGGTCACCGGTATTAATGGGCCCTTTAGCATTCCCATCGAGGAGATTCTCTTCTTCCTTATCATTCCAATAGCAGTTCTCATGACGCTAGAAGGTGTGGCCCGCATCAAGCCGCAATGGAAGCATCCAGAGCTGCGCAAATGATTTACTCCGACATTGTTATTGCCATTCTCATTTTCTCTGTGTTGTTAGATCTATTTGGCTTTAAGAACTCACTCCTAACACGACCAATCTTTTGGTCCTCCTACGCAATTATTCTCCCCTTCCAATTACTGACTAACTGGTGGCTTACATCCCGAAATATCGTCATGTATGACCCAGATGTAATTAGTGGTCTGCGAATCATGAGCGCACCCATCGAAGATCTGATCTTTGGCTTCGCCCTTATCCTTAATGTCATGGGAATGTGGGAGTACTGGGGCACAAAAGGAGTGCAAAAAGATTGAGTAAAACTAGATATCCTTCTACCTAATTGTTTTAGGGGCGGTAGCTCAGTTGGTTAGAGCCCAGAACTCATAATTCTGTCGTCGTCGGTTCGAGCCCGACCCGCCCCACTAGTTTCAGATGTGCATGAGAGCCCCGCGTCCTTTAACTCTCAACAATTCTGGCTCATCGATTAAGTGCTATCTCTCAATTAATAAAGTAACTACTTTCTGGACGAGTAATTATTTACTTTAGGTTTAACCTTAAAGACATGAGTGAGCGTGTATTAGTCGTGGTGGATGATGCATTTGAAATGTCTACATTAGCTGCGGCTTTACGCTTACATGAGATCGATGTGATCGGAGAAGCTAAGAGCGAGAGCGTTGGACTCAATTTACTTCGGCGATTGCAACCAGATGTAATTCTGTTAGATATGAGCGTTGTCGGTATCTCTTCTATAAAAATCGCAGTGAAGGTGCGCAAAGAAAATCAAAATATTGGAATCGTAATTCTCAACAGTTGTTCTGATCTTCGCTTCTTAGGCGACTCAAACGATGAGGTCCCGGCTGGGACAAAAATACTCATTAAGAAATCAATTGTTGATTTCACTGTTTTATGTACGGCAATCAATGAGTCAAAGGTTTCAGCTATTGAAAAACATAAGGTGGTTTGGATTAACGGTAATACTTCACTCCAAGAGCAAGGAGTCATGGCGTTGATGGCTCACCTGACCAATACTCAAGCCGAAGTACTGCGATTAGTTGCAGATGGAATGACAAATGCCCAGATAGGACGCACACGATATGTCAGTGAAAAATCTGTGGAGCAAATAATTTCACGAGTAGCACAGGAGTTGCATGTGCAACCAGATGCAAATATGAATATGCGAGTCCAACTTGTTGGTGAGTATTACCGCTGGTTAGGCGCGCCACACCACTAACGGTCATCGTTCATAGGTAAAGTTTGCGCCTATGGAACTGCAAGAAATACGCAATCGATGGAACGAAGTTCTCGATGCTGTTTTAGAGGTAGATCGAGTTTCTTGGTTGGCATTCTTCGACGCCCGTTTGGCCGACTTTGATGGTCGCACCCTTACTTTAGATTTTTCAGATGCTCGCAAACTCTCAAGCTCTCATGAATTCTCACAGACGCGATTAAAGCAACAGCAGATTCTCATCCAAACAATTAAGTCTGTACTGGCTATTGATGTTGAAATAAGTGAACGATGAGAATCCGTGCTGCAATAACAGCTATTGCACTGACCCTTCTGCTCATTGATGTGCCACAAGTGCAGGCAGCTACTAGTTCGCTCACCTTTTCCTTACGACAAACACCATCTGCTACTGATTCAGTTGTAACTTTCTACGGCACCATTAAGCCAGCTCGTTCAGGGTTAAGCGTTAAAATTCAAGGCAATACATCTGGATCCTGGAAGACCACCCGCTTCATGACTAAAACCACAAAAGCAGGGACATGGAAGATTGTGGCTGTGGCAACTTCATTTGATATTCCTACTAAGTATCGCGCACAGATAAATGTTTCAGGCAAAATAACAAACTCCCCCATTCGCACAATCACCATAAAGAAACTGCCGCAGATTTCAACCACTGATCCTTCTTTGGCGATTGAATCCTTTGGTCCAGGTGGGCGTATTCATGGGGCCGATGTGAGTAGATGGCAACATCCCAATGATAAGCCAATAGATTTCTCAGTTGCTTATGCCTCTGGTCTTCGCTTTGTCATGATAAAGGCATCTGACACAAGAGATGATGCCGATGCACTTTCACTTAAATATCTTGTTATGGATCACTCGGCAGCCCAAGCTGCTGGTCTCTATACCGGTTTTTATCACTATGCAATTTTGCCTGATGTCACTGATCCAGATGCAATTATCCGTGATGCAACTGCCCAAGCCCAAAAAGTTCTGTGGAGATTAGCTGCCATCGGTGGTTATACCGAAAGAGATCTCTCTTACGCCCTCGATCTTGAGAATAAGTGCGTGCGAGTATCTTCTTCAGGTGCGTGCCAGAAATATGCCAGCCGAGCTGCAGTGACTTTATGGGCGGAAACTTTCTTGGGCATCCTCAAAGAAAAGACTGGAAGAACTCCCATCATTTATTCCTATTCAAACTTTCTAGAAAGTTCAATGAATAAGAGTGCGAAATTAGCACAATATCCTCTCTGGCTGGCCCAATACGCAATTGATCCCTTTAACCCCATCAATCAACCTGGTATTAAAGCTGGTGGTTGCTTTGTGCACTCATGGACTGGTGCTAACTGTGATTCGCAATGGACTATCTGGCAATACACATCATGCGGAATTGCACCAAAGTACGGCGTGCCAGGAACTCGACTTGATCTCAACATCTTTAGGGGAAGCGCAACTGATTTTCTTAATCTTACTAAAGGAAGCTGGGCTCCTTCATTAGTTGATCTGATGCCAAATAATGAGCCAACACAGATGGTTATAAACGCTCAATCGGCAAGCACAACAAACAAATTAGTTACCTTTAAAACAACTGTTACGCGACCTGATTCAACTCCGGTTGTGACTGGTGCCGTCAAACTTGTCTTTGACGCTGCAACTGCGCCTAAAACTAAGCCAATTCAAACTGTTCTGCGTGCCACAAGTGGTGAATGGACCTTGGCTATTAAGGAAGTTCCTGCAGGAACATATAGTGGAAAAGTTGTTTATACCGATGTATCACAAACACATGCCGAGAGCTCTCAATCAGTTACTTTTACTGTGGTTCAAGGTCCAACGCCAACGCCAGAACCTACTAAGAAACCAACACCAAAACCATCAGTAGATGGTTGTTCCAAGCAGATTAAGAACTAACGCTCTCGTGCTCTTCTAGCAGCTGATCGAGAGCTTCAAGTTCACGATCTACTAGTTCTTCATATGCAGTAACTGAAGCTTTTCGCTCTTTTGCACTCCATCCAAGTACTGGCGCAATAATTGCGGCAATCTCATCTGCTAAGTGCACGCCATGATCACTAGCCTCAAAGGCAATGCGAGTACGGCGCGAAATAACATCATCGACAGTTCGTGCACCTTCATGACTAGCCGCATATTCAATCTCAGCCTTTATATAGAGCAGATCTTTATCCACTTTCGCAGCAAGCTTTGGGTTGGCTTCGATAAGTGCAAGAACTTCACTAATCATTGAGCCATAGCGATCGAGCAAGTGAGTAATAGTTTGGGCATCTAGGCCGCTAGTTTCACTCAAACGCTCCACTTGTTGCGCTAATGCAAAGTAACCATCTGCCCCAACTAATGGAAGCTTCTCTGTTACAGACTCCGGCTTAAGGGCGCGAAGTTCAATCACTGCGCGATCAATGACATCTTTAGCCATCACTCGATAGGTGGTGTATTTGCCACCAGCAATACTCACAAATCCTGGCGCTGGCCGATCAACTGTGTGTTCACGTGAGAGTTTGGTTGTTGCTGAATCTTTATTATTTGCAACCAAAGGTCGCAAGCCCGCATACACACCAATAATTTGAGAAACATCTAATTTAGGAGAGAGCACACGATTGGCTTGATCCAAGATGTATTGAACATCTTCTCGGCTAGCAAGTGGCTCTGCCCGATCTCCTGTATACGGAGTATCGGTAGTTCCAACAATCCACTTATCTCCCCATGGAATTAAGAACAAGACTGAAATTGGAGTTTTTAGAATTATTCCAGCGTTAGATTTAATTGCTGAGCCTGGCAGAACGATATGAACACCTTTACTCATTGTCACGCCGTAGCCTGGTTTCAATTCAAACTTTGCATGAAGCTCATCGCTCCAAACACCTGCGCACATAACTGTAGCTTTCGCAGTGATGTTTATAGTTTTACCAGTTACTAAATCTTTAGCTTTGACCCCCACGACGCGCTTGCCTTCACGCAAGAGAGATTGTGCACTCACTCGTGTTGCAATCACTGCGCCATGGCGGGCAGCTGTGCGCGCGATTGTCATTGTGTGCCGTGCATCATCTACCTGTGCATCAAAATACTTAATTGCACCAGTAATCAGATCTGGGCGCAAAGAAGGTGCAATCTCATTAATCTGCTTTTGGCCAATGTGTTTGTGCCAAGGAAGTGCGCGGTTGAAACCACGGAGTGCGTCATAGAGTGCAAGACCAGCACCAACGTATGTGCGCTCTTTGAATTTTTCAGTCAGTGGAAATAAAAATCCAACTGGTTTAATTAAATGTGGGGACAAGGAAGAAACCATGAGTTCGCGCTCATGGAGTGCTTCACGTACTAATTTAAAGTCATATTGTTCTAGATATCGCAGACCACCGTGAATAAGTTTGCTGGAACGGCTAGAAGTTCCTGAAGCCAAGTCTTGAGATTCAATCAAAGCAACTTTCAGACCACGTGATGCGGCATCAAGGGCCGCTCCAACGCCTGTGACTCCCCCGCCAATAACTAAGATGTCAAAGGATTCACTCGATAATTGTGAAATGGCGCTATCACGCTGCTGGGGGCTTAGCTGTGACAGGAACATAAGCGTTGCATCTCCATTTCATCTGAGTAGAGTAAGCCTAACTTAATTGTGAAAGGTTTTCACTTCGTGACTTATATCGGCAGCCTGGATCAAGGGACTTCAAGTACTCGTTTCATGATCTTTGACCACTCAGGCAAAGTTGTTGGCCAACATCAACTTGAACATCGCCAAATAATGTCTCACCCCGGTTGGGTTGAGCATGATGCCAGTGAGATTTGGCAGCGCGTTCAAGAAGTCATAGCTGGAGCGCTCAAGCAGGCCGACATTTTGGGCTCTGATTTAGTAGCTATTGGAATCACCAATCAACGCGAAACCACCGTGGTTTGGGATGTAACCACTGGGCAAGCGCTATCCAATGCCATCGTATGGCAGGACACACGAACAACAGATTTTCTCTCTACATTAACTGATGCCCAAAAGCAGACAATCCGCTTTAAGACTGGTTTAACGATTGCACCTTATTTTGCAGGCAGCAAGATGAACTGGTTTCTAAACAATGTTCCTGCTGCAAAAAGTGAAAGTGCACGTATGGGAACTATTGATTCATGGTTGTTGTGGAATCTTTCAGGCGGAGTTCGCGGTGGAGCACATCTAACTGATGTGACAAATGCCAGCCGAACATTGTTAATGAACCTTGAAACCCTTGAGTGGGATCAAGAGCTTCTAGATATCTTTGGAGTTTCCCGTAGTTCACTTCCAGAGATTAAATCTTCCTCTGAAGTTTATGCATTCACCGATCCCCATGGTCCATTTGGAACTTCTATTCCAATCGCTGGAATCTTAGGAGATCAGCAAGCTGCCATGGTTGGGCAAGTCTGCTTTGAGCGCGGAGAATCTAAAACAACATATGGCACCGGAAACTTTGCACTCCTCAATACTGGCACAGAGATCGTTCGATCTAAAAATGGTTTGCTCACAACCCTTTGTTTTAAATTTGGAAATCAACCCGCTCACTACGCCCTAGAAGGTTCAGTTGCTGTCACCGGCTCTGCCATTCAATGGTTACGCGATCAATTGGGCATCATCACAAATGCTGCCGAAACTGAGAATCTTGCATCCTCTGTGAGCGATACTGCTGGGGTTTATTTTGTACCGGCATTCTCAGGACTCTTTGCACCGTATTGGCGCAGCGATGCACGCGGTGCAATTGTTGGATTAACACGGGCAGCAACAAAAGCTCACCTTGCCCGCGCTGCTCTTGAAGCTATTTGTTATCAAACCAGAGATGTCATGGATGCAATGGTGGCTGACAGTGGAGTTCCAATGCATGAAATGCGCGTTGATGGTGGCATCACTGCTAACTCTCTGTGCATGCAGATGCAAGCCGACATTATGGGAATTGATATCACTCGCCCACTGATCGGTGAAACAACTGCGCTCGGTGCGGCCTATGCCGCTGGACTTGCTGTTGGTTTCTGGAGTTCTCAAGATGAAGTGAAGAAACAATGGCAGCAATCACGGCGCTGGTCACCAACGTCAACGGTAGAAGTGCGCGAGGCTGGCTATAAAAAGTGGAAGAAAGCAGTTGAGCGAACTTTGAACTGGGTGGATTAAAGCTTTGTAATTTCGATCAGCACCGCATTTGCCGGTGCAAGAATCGGTGCGCTCACTCCAATAGTTGCAAGGGCTGACCCTGACATCGTGATGCCATCCATCCACTGCGGTGGAGTGATTAACATGAATCGTGGTTTGCCTGCAGGATAAACAGCCTTGATTGAATAAGAAGCAGTTGCATCTAATCCAGGGAATTTAAGAGCTGCGGGATGAATTGTCACAGTTGGAGTGAGTTGAACGTAACCAAATATTGACTTCTTAGTATCAGCCGAGACAACTCCATAGAGATATCCATGCTCATCTGGATAATCAACGCGAACAGATTTTCCACTATGTAGTAGGGCGCGATTCTCTTTGTAATACGTAGCCCATGTGGCAAGGTTCTTTCGTTCCTCTTGCGTTGCCTGCGTAATGTTCCATTCAATTCCTGCATGGCCGAAGAGGGCCGTTGTTGCGCGCATAGAGAGTTCTAACGTGCGCCCAGTTTGGTGGCCATGTGTTGGTCCAATATGTGTTCCCAGCATTTCAGGTGGAATAACTTGGGAAGTCCAACGCTGAATAGTTTGGCGCTCGAGTGCATCGTTGTTATCACTAGTCCAGAAGCGATCCACATAATCAATAACGCCTAGATCAATTCGTGCACCGCCAGATGCACATGACTCAATTTCAAGTCCTGGATGGCGCTTTTTCAACTCAGCAAACAAACGATAAATCGCCTGTGTTTGGCGGCGTACACCAGCCACACCTAAATGCCCGGCATCTACTAATACACGGTTGTGATCCCACTTAATATAAGCAATCTTGTGAGCGGCTAACACAGCAGAGGTTTGTTCCAAGACATGCTTATAGGCGTCCTCATGTCCAAGATCTAGAACAAGTTGGTGGCGCCATAGCGGTGGGACTCGATCACCTTCATGCAAGATCCATTCAGGATGTGCGCGATATAAATCAGAGTCTGGGTTGACCATTTCACCTTCAAACCAAAGACCAAACTCAATTCCCTTACTGTTGATGTATTCAATGATTGGCGTTAAACCATCTGGCCACACAGCAGGATCTATAACCCAATCACCTAAGCCTGCGCGATCATTGCGGCGGGAGTGAAACCAGCCATCATCTAAGACAACACGTTCAACGCCAACTTGGGCAGCAACATCAACAAGTTCTCTCATTTTTGCTTCATTGTGATCAAAGTAGAGTGCTTCCCACACATTCAACGTCAGCGGACGCGAACGCTTAGGGTGAATTGCACGTGCACGCAAATGAGAATGAAATGCTGCGCTGATGCCATCTAGGCCTTGATTTGAATACACAGCAAATAGCGCTGGTGCTTCATAGCTCTCTTGTGCACCAAGAATAACTTCACCGGCAAGTAAGAGCTCGCCAGCTCCCATTGATTGCGCACCATCAAAACCACGTTCAACTAAATAATGTGAATTTCCGCTCCATGCAATGCTTGTTGCCCAGGCAGATCCTGACTGGAAAGAAGTTTGTGCACTGAGTGCAATATCTGCAATAGAGAAGTTGTGGCCGCTTCTACCCTCACGGGATTCGCGCACCCATGTGCCAATTTGAATATCACGACGCTGTGGTTGGCGCTCATTAGACCAACGACCTGCAAAATCTAAAGTCTGCGTTGCCTCTTGTGGCAAAGGCAACCAGTGTATAAATTCATTAAGAACATAATCTGATTTTCCTATGTTTTTAACGGTTGCCTTTTGAATAAGAACTCCAAAAGCATCTAAATCAAAAGTTACTGCAATTTCTAACTCAGCATGGAAATCACGAAGGGTTACTGCGCAGTGATTACCCTGATGATGAAAATCTGTTACTTCAAATTTAGTTGACCATGCTTTTCCATTGCGATGACCAGATAAAGATCCACGGCCTAAGAAACCACGTGAACTCTCGCGCATCAAACCTGGCAGATGTGGTTCATCCCAAGAACTGTTTGCAATCGATACTCGACTAGCTAGTGCGATGTCATGGTTCTGCCCAAGAATTGGGGCTCCCCAATGGCGAATTACCAAGGCCCCATTAACAACCTCGATGAGCAACGAGGAAGTTGGAGCGCTCAGAAGTGCAGTTTGCTTAGTCACAAAGGTAGAGTAACGACACTATGGAGCAGAGTAAAAAACTAAGCGCTGGCATCCTTCGAAATGATCGCCAGATGGCAGATGGGCGCACCATTCGCTATTACGACACTTCTGGCCAAAACCGTAGCGCTAAAGATGCGCGTCCTGTTGAAGAACAACCAGCTATCGGTGAACTTCGACTCGATGCCTTGGTCAATGAGTGGATTGCCATGGCTTCACACCGCCAAGGTCGAATCTTTTTACCTCCCAAAGAACTCTGTCCACTATGTCCAACAACAGGAGAACTCTTAACTGAGATTCCTGAATCTGATTTTGAAGTAGTTGTCTTTGATAACCGCTCTCCTTCACTTCGCCCACCTACAGGAGATTGGGCTTTACCTGATCAAGTGGGACCAGATACTGATTTAGGAAGCGCTGCAGGAAAATGTGAAGTTATCTGTTTTACAGCAGAGCATGGAAAAGCATTTAAAGATTTAACGCCTGCGCGCGTGCGCGTGCTGCTTGAAGCATGGATTGATCGCACCGCTGAACTCTCACAAGAGAGCTTCATTGAGCACATTGCACCATTTGAAAACCGTGGAGAAGAAATTGGCGTGACACTCACCCACCCACATGGTCAGATTTATGCCTATTCATTTATCCCACCACGCGTTGAAAAGATGTTAGCTGCAGCTAATACATACAAAAAGTCCACTGGTAAAGTTTTATTTGATGAAGTAGTAGCACGTGAAATCCGTGATGAGGAGCGCATTATCGCCCGCAATGATCGTTGGATTGCATTTGTGCCATATGCCGCACGTTATCCATTTGAAATTCACGTCGCACCACTTAACCCAGTTGCAGATCTAGCTGGATTAACCGAGCAAGACCGCGATGCATTTGCTCCCATTGCACTTGAAGTAATGAAGCGCCTGGATGGTGTCTTTGGAATTGATATGGCCTATATCGCCGCTTGGCACCAAGCACCTGTTCGTGTTGGTCGCGATGTATTGCGCTTGCACTGGCAAATCACCAGCGTGCGCCGCGCTCCTGGAAAATTGAAATACCTAGCCGGATCTGAATCGGCCATGGGTGCCTTCATTATGGATATGCGCCCTGAGCAATCAGCCGCGCAGTTGCGCGAAGTAGTTTTGTAATGCGGGTATTAGTAACTGGTGGCACTGGCTATATCGGTGCTACTGCAGTAGATGTTTTGCTCTCGCAAGGGTATGAAATATCCATTCTGGATGATTGCAGTACTGGGCATGCAGATACTGCCCCTGCTGGTGTGAGCTTTATTCAGGGCTCACTTCTGAACTCCGGTGATTTAGCCCAAGCACTCGTTGGTGTTGATGCAGTCATGCACTTCGCCGGTAAATCACTCGTTGGTGAATCTGTTGAAAAACCTGATCTTTATCACCAGGTAAACGTTGATGGCTCACGCAAGTTACTTGATGAAATGCACAAAAGCGGTGTAACAAAGTTAGTTTTCTCTTCATCTGCTGCAACTTATGGCGAACCTCAGCAAACACCTATTGTGGAAACCGCACCTACTAAACCAACTAATCCATATGGAGCTACTAAATTAGAAATCGATCAAATGATTACAGCAGAGGCTGCCTCACGTGGGATAGCTGCAGCATCGCTGCGCTATTTCAATGTGGCAGGAGCGCTTAAATCAAAGCGGGGCTGGTTAGCTGAGCGCCACAACCCAGAGACACATTTGATTCCAAATATATTGAGAAGTACTAAAGAAAACCCGGTAAAAATTTTTGGTACTGATTGGCCAACAGCAGATGGAACGTGCGTGCGCGACTATGTCCACGTTGTTGATTTGATTGATGCCCACATCAAAGCGCTAGAATCACTTCAACCTGGCGTGCATGAGATCTATAACTTAGGTAGCGGTGATGGGTATTCAGTGCGAGAAGTTGTGGCAGCTGCGTCAAAGGCTGCAGGTCATCAGATTCCAACTCTTGATTCACCACGTCGTGCTGGTGATCCTGCAGTTTTAATTGCTGATATCAATAAAGCAAAAACTAAACTTGGTTGGAGTCCAACAAGAGGAATTGAAGTAATGGTTGCCGATACTTTGGCAGCTCTTAGCTAGGTCATTCATGTTAGATATTGATAAGAGATTTGTGCAGGCGTTTGGTGCTGCCCCAGACATCATCGCTGCAGCACCTGGTCGCGTTAACTTAATCGGAGAACACATCGACTACAGCGATGGTTTCGTGCTCCCTTTTGCCATTAAAGACCGGACCTTTGCCGCTATTCGTGTGCGCAATGATCGCAAAGTACGCATTTCTTCTATGCAGCGCAGGAACAAAGTTGTCGAACACAACTTAGATGCAATTAAGCCTGGACTCAAAGGTGAATGGGAGCGCTATCCATTCGGTGTTATCTGGTCTCTTGGAATTACTAGTGGCATAGACATCATGATCGATGGCCATGTTCCACTCGGGGCCGGTCTATCTTCATCGGCTGCCCTAGAGTGCAGTGTTGCAACAGCCCTTAATCATCTCTTCTCTTTGGGTCATTCATTAGAAGATTTAGCACGGTTAACGCAAAGAGCAGAAAATGAATATGTGGGTGTGCCATGTGGAATCATGGATCAATCCATTTCACTCATGGCTCACTCTGGTTCAGCTCTTCTTTTGGATTGCCGCGACTTAACAACTAGGCATATTGCTTTCGATGTTGCATCTAGTGGACTAGAGCTTCTGATCATTGACACACAGGCTCACCACTCCCTGACCGATGGTGGTTATGCAGAGCGCCGAGCATCGTGTGAATCAGTGGTTGCAAAGTTAGGAATCCCTTCTTTGCGCGAACTCTCACTTAATCAACTTGAGTCTTCACGTAATCTGCTTACAGAAACTGAGTTCTGCAGAGCACGCCATGCAATCACTGAGATGAAACGTGTCATGGATGCCGTAGAAGTGCTTGAGAAGAAGGATTTCGCATCACTCGGACATTTACTCAATCAATCCCATGTATCACTTCGAGATGATTACAACGTCTCATGCCCAGAACTTAACTGTGCAGTTGATGCATCCATTGCAGCGGGAGCCTTAGGTGCTCGTATGGTGGGTGGTGGATTTGGTGGAAGCGCAATTGCACTCATTCAAGCTTCACATACTGCGCAAACAATTGCAGCTGTTGAAAAGGCTTTTGCTGATAATCGATTTAAGACTCCACGCTTTTTTACTTCACTTCCAAGCCAAGGTGCAGAGGTTATTCAGCGGGGGTAATTGAAACCACTTCTACGCCGCCGATTGCACCTAAAACATTAAGTAAATCAGTGGGATCACTTCCTGGCACAGCCACTGTAATCTCGTCATAACCGCGTCCATCTTCAGATTTAAGAACTACCAATCCACGAATATCGCCACCTGCGGCGCCGATTGCAGATGCAAGCAAGCCCAGTGAACCAGGGCGATCTGGAAGAGAGACGTTAAGTCTAAAAATAGCCATGGGTTAAGACTACCGCCACAATTCTTTGCTCAAGTTACGCCTCAATTACCCAAGCACCGCTTACTGCCACTTTCACTTTACCAAGCGGGTTCACTGCTGGACCAGTAACAACTTGTCCAGATTTGTTTGGATCAAATTCTGCTTCGTGGCATGGACACACCATGGTCTTGCTAGAGGTTGAGTATTTAACGGTGCAGCCCTGGTGCGTACAAATCGCTGAATATGCAAAGACACCGGTCTTAGTTCTAAAAAGAATAGATGGTGCACCGTTGCTGGCAACAAAGTTGTGGGCAGCCCCGACTCTAAGTGATGCCAGCTTAATAATTTTTGTTCCTTTACCCGCTGCCACAGTGCTAGTTGCAGGTGCAGCTTTTGCAAAGAATTTACCCGCTCCTGCAAATGCCACTGCTAACGCACCAGTAATTCCAACACGTAACACACTGCGACGCTCTATTGACATCGTAAAAACCTTTCGTTTGCCGGTTTGGACTAGAAGTAATAAATAAGATAACCATAAAACTGCATATGCTGTATCACTTGCTAAAAAGTATGGGGACACACGGAAACTACCAGCAAGCCACAAGCCTAGCGACATCAAAAATCCACCGAACGCTGCCAAACGCGGTGCAACCCACAAGAGCGTTGCAAGCCCGATTGCAAACTCAGAGATCATCACAAAACCACCCACCAAAACGGCATGTTCAATTAACTTGTTAAAGGCAAAGCCCACTGGTGATTGTGTTGAAAATCCCGATAACTGTGTGCCAATGTAAGTCGAAGAGCCAACCTTAAGAAAACCTGGATCACTGGCTTTATCCCAACCCGCATAGATCCATGTGATTCCAAGCCACAGGCGCATGATTCGAAAAGCAGGTGCCTGGTTGCGCCATGATGAACTGGCGGCGCTCAAATAGCTTCGAATCATATTCACAAGATGAATAGTAAAGGTCTAGTCTGTGAAAAGGCTGAGTGAGAAGCTCCCTGACTTGGATTCGAACCAAGAACCTGTCGATTAACAGTCGACTGCTCTGCCGTTGAGCTATCAGGGATCAATAGAGCGCAAACTCTATCGCACGCACATGCCTTGGCTGAAATTGAGGGTTTTTAAAGGCCTCCGAGCGCCAAATCATGCAGATTTCTACGGGCGTTTTCTAGGGCAACTAATTGGGCAAAAGCTGCGTTGTATTCGATTTCATTTTCAACTGGATTGAGTCGTTGGAGCGATGATTTAAGTTCTGCGATGGAACGAGATATTGCAACTTCGCGCAACCTGGCAACAATGCTTTCAACATAGCCAGCACTGGGTTTTCCATCGGCGCGAATTGGTTCAACTGTTAACTCAGTAAACAAAGTTTTGATTCTCTCATCACTAATTGTTTCTGCTGAGATTGCAGGTGTTTCATCAATAGTTTTACGAAGTTCTTGATAGGCAGGATGCGTAAAGGCACCTGGTTCAATATCACTCCATAGAGTTCCAGTGAACAGCGCCGCCTCTTGCAACCTGGCTTTTAGTACTTCGCGCTCTAAAATCAAACGCGCTTCACTAGGATCTGGTCGCCAATTACTCTCTTCAGTTGTTGGTTCACTGGCTTCGCTGACTTTAGGTTGACTCTTCACACCTTGAGCAACTGCTTTTGAAACAATTTCAACCTCTGTGCCAAGCCATCCGGCAAGTAAACGTGTGTATTCAGGACGAAGTGACTTATCACGAATCTGCGCAACCAGTGGAGCTGCAGCGTTAAGAGCATTCACACGTCCCTCAGCACTATCTAATTTGTGATGTGCCAGTTCGGCGCGGATGGCAAATTCAAAGAGTGGAACTCTGCGGGCAATTAAATCGCGCAGAGCTAAATCACCTTTTTGTTGGCGTAGTTCGCATGGATCTAAACCATCTGGCTCAACGGCTACAAATGTTTGGGTAACAAACTTTTGATCTTCACTAAATGCCCGAAGTGCTGCCTTTTGCCCCGCTGCATCACCATCGAAAGTAAAGATTACTTCGCCTCTAAATGAATCATCATCCATCAATAACCGTCGCAAGATTCGGATGTGGTCTGCGCCAAAGGCTGTGCCACAAGTAGCAACCGCTGTTGTGATGCCAGCTAATTGAGCGGCCATAACATCGGTATATCCCTCAACTATGACGGCCTGGCGCTTTTTTGCAATCTCTTTCTTAGCAGCATCTAAACCATAGAGAACTTGGCTCTTTTTATAGACCGGAGTCTCTGGCGTATTGAGATATTTTGGGCCCTGATCTTCTTCATCACTTGCTAATTTGCGACAACCAAAGCCAACAACATCTCCAGAGATATCTCTGATCGGCCAGGTTAAGCGGTTGCGGAATCTATCGATAGGCCCGCGTTGTCCCATCTTTGAAAGACCAGCTGTTTCTAGTTCATCGATGCTGTAGCCCTGCGCGCGTAGATGCTTAGTCAACGCATCCCATTCATCTGGTGCAAATCCCACACCAAATTGCATACATGCATCTTTATCAAAACCGCGTTTGGTGAGTAAATCTCTACCATGCGCAGCATCTGGAGAAGTATTGAGTTGTTCTTGATAAAAGCGCGCAGCCTCGGTGTTAGCTGCAATTAAACGTGAGCGAGCACCAGCTGAAAATGTTGGTGTGGATGAACCACCTTCGTCATATCGCAAGGTATATCCCATGCGATCTGCAAGGCGTTCAATAGTTTCAGTGAAAGTTAAATGGTCAATCTTCATTAAGAAAGCGATGACATCACCGCCAGTTTGGCAACCAAAGCAGTGGAAATAACCTTTGCTCGGTGTTACGTGAAATGACGGAGATTTCTCATCGTGAAAAGGACAGAGGCCTTTCTTTTGTCCTCCGCCGGCGCTTTTTAATTGAACGTACTCCCCTACGATCTCATCAATAGGTGCGCGATCACGGATGTATGCAACATCTTCATCCTTAATACGACCGCTCATAGGTTCATCTTAACGAGAAGCTAACAAAGCGGCATGGAGGGCATATGCGCCAGGGTCAGTTAAGGCTGCTACTTGATCGATAATCACGCGCATACGAGCCATCTCATCGCTGGCTTGATTCCAGCTTTTAAGGAAGAAGGAATCGAGTTCCTGCGGTGCACGAGCACGTAGCATTTCAACGAGTTCACTGATAATTACTTGCTGCTTGGCATAACGATCTTGTGAGTGCGTGGCATTGATTAAGTAGTGCCCGGCAATGGCCTTTAAGAAATCTACTTCAATTTTTTGTTCACGTGGGATTTCAAGGTCTGCGCTATAGCGAGAAAGTGGACCATCACCGTGAATTTTACGTGTTTCCAACTCTGCAGCTAGAACAAAGCGACCAATGAGCTGGCTTGTTGAGTCTTTTAACCGTGCAAGAGAGCGATGAGTTCCATCGTAATAATGTGGCCAAGCAGATAGTGCTGATAGGCGTTTGTGGGCATCTACTGCTTCTTGCTCAGATGCATCACTCCCATAGTCACGGACCATTACTGCATAAAGATCTTCAGAGTCAGTTTCAAAATTCTTTACAGATACTTGATTAGCAAAAATGGCATCTTCTAGATCATGCACAGAGTAGGCACAATCATCTGACCAATCCATAATCTGGGCTTCAATACACTTCTTATCAAGGGGCGCACCAGTTCGCATCCAGTTAAACACTTCAACATCATCGTCATAAACACCAAACTTGCGCGGATTTTGCGAACGTGGCCATGGATATTTCGTAGCCCCATCTAGTGATGCTCTCGTTAAATTAAGACCCATACTTTTGCCATCACTATCAACTGTCTTTGCTTCAAGGCGTACCAACAAGCGAAAGCTTTGGGCATTTCCTTCAAAGCCACCAAACTCTGATGCAATCTGTGCGAGTGCTTCTTCACCATTGTGACCAAAAGGTGGATGACCTAAATCGTGGGCAAGACATGCGGTGTCTTGCAAATCTGGATCTGCACCTAGTGATTCACCAAGTTCGCGGCCAATTTGTGCGCACTCCAAAGAGTGAGACAAACGTGTGCGTTGAAAATCATTTTCCCAAGGCACTGCTACTTGTGTCTTTGCAGCTAATCGGCGCAGCGCTGCTGAATGAATAACACGTGCGCGATCGCGCATGAACTCTGTTCGCCCAGCACGCTTTGCCGGTTCATCAAGAAATCGCTCTTGATCATGCTGGCTGTAGCTCACGGCATAACCTTAGTGACGATGTCAGCACCGGGTAAATGATCGCTGACTTGAATGCCTCGCCGACCCACAGTTATATAGACCAAATAAGCCCCAGCTTCGCGCAGTAAATACTTATAACTTGAGGCAGAAATCGTGTTGGGGCCAGTTCCTACTGGTGAACAAGTGCTCACTACCCCTTGATCATTTGCCATAGTCATCGCACGTTTGCAGTGATAAGGATCAGTAACAATGATGACATCGCTGACATATCGCTTTTTCATTACTGATGCATAAGCTTTGGTGCTAGCTAATGTGTCTCTGCCTTCTTCAATTGCAGTTATCTTTTTAGACGGTATGCCGTTTGTGCGCAGCCAGTATTTTCCTGAAGCAGCTTCAGTTGTGCGATCACCTGGTGCACCAGCACCCACAGTAATAATTGTCGATGCATACCCTAAATCAAATATTCTTTTTGCTTCAATCAAACGTGCTTCTAGGGCTTCTCCTGGTTTACCGTTTAGCTGCGCTGCACCTAGAACAACGATCACATCAGCGTTTCGCACAATTGGATTCTTTGCAGCCCGCCACACTTGAGAAACGGCATAGCCAGGTGCAATCAAAGCTATAACGATAATGATTGTGATTGTGCGACGAATCCATCTAAAGAGAAACATTTAACCGCCGGAGAATGCATCCTCTAGTTCAACATGAACTAGTTCATCAGGATCATCTAGCCATCCTTCAGGCAAAGTTGGTGGGCGGCCATGACTTGTGCGACCACGTGGCTTATCGCCCACTTCAACTGGATATGGCTGATCTTCTAGTTGATCAAGTAATGCTCGCATCTCTTTTAGTGAAGAAACCATTCCTAAATCATGGCGAATTTCGCGGGCAACTCTAAAGCCCTTTAAATACCAGGCCATATGCTTTCGCATATCGCGCATTCCGCGATCTTCAGACTCTAAATACTCAACGATGAGATTTGCATGCCTAAACATCACTTCACGCACCAGGTGCAGGTTAGGAAGCATCTCCTCTTCGCCACCTTCAAGTGCACTTACTAAATCTGTAAATAACCAGGGTCTTCCTAAGCAACCACGACCAACAACCACACCGGCGCAACCTGTTTGCTTCACCATTTCAACTGCGTCATTGCCAGACCAAATGTCTCCATTGCCTAAAACTGGTACTCCACTTGGCTTTAAATGCTCAACTAATCTGGCAATTGCAGACCAATCTGCTTTGCCTTCATACATCTGTGCCGCAGTGCGCGCATGCAATGCAACCCAAGCAACACCTAAATCTGCAGCAGATTGCGCCGCCTCTAAATACGTGTGGTGATCAGTATCAATACCGATTCGCATCTTCACCGTTACTGGAATCCCAAATGGCTTTGCAGCTTCAACTGCTGCTTGAACGATATTTGAAAATAGTCTGCGCTTATAGGGAAGAGCTGCTCCCCCGCCTTTTCTTGTTACTTTTGGAACTGGGCAACCAAAGTTCATATCAATGTGATCAGCTAAGTTTTCCTTACCCAGCATTGTTACTGCAGCCCGCATTGTTGTTGGATCAACGCTATAAAGCTGGACAGATCGAGGCCATTCATCTTTTCCTGGAACAATCATGCGCATGGTTTCTGGACGACGTTCAATTAATGCACGCGCTGTAACCATCTCAGATACGAAAAGACCAGCACCTTGCTCACGACAAAGCGTGCGAAAAGGTGCATTAGTTATTCCTGCCATTGGAGCTAGCACAACGGGTGGATCAATTAAATGATCACCACTTGCTAGTGGCAGAAGAAGTGGTTTTAGCAGCCTAGTAATCGCGGTGCCAACCAAGCTTGAACCTGATCAAGGGCGATACGTTCTTGCGCCATTGTGTCGCGATCGCGAATTGTTACTGCATGATCCTCTAAAGTCTCAAAGTCAATAGTGATGCAGTAAGGGGTACCGATTTCATCTTGACGGCGATAACGACGACCAATCGCTCCTGAATCATCAAAATCAATGGCCCAGTTCTTACGAAGCTGCGCAGCTAGATCTCTGGCCTTGGGTGATAAATCAGCGTTACGTGAAAGTGGAAGAACGGCAACCTTGATTGGTGCTAAGCGATAATCAAGTTTTAACACTGCGCGCTTTTCCATTTCACCCTTGCTATTAGGTGCTTCATCTTCGCTAAATGCATCCATTAAAAACGTTAATGTGCATCGATCAACACCTGCTGCAGGCTCAATCACATAAGGAGTCCAACGCTCTCCCTTTTCTTGATCAAAGTAGGACAAGTCTTTTCCAGATGCTGCTGAGTGAGCTTTGAGATCAAAATCAGTTCGATTAGCAATACCTTCTAGCTCGCCCCACTCAGTTCCGGCAAACTCAAACTTATATTCAATATCTGCTGTGCGCTTTGAATAGTGCGACAACTTCGCTTTTGGATGATCATAAACTCGTAAACGATCAGGATTAATTCCAAGACCGGTATACCAAGCCATGCGAGTATCAATCCAATATTGATGCCACTCTTCATCAGTTCCTGGAACTACAAAGAACTCCATCTCCATCTGCTCAAACTCACGGGTGCGGAAGATAAAGTTTCCTGGAGTAATCTCATTACGGAAAGATTTACCAATCTGGCCGATACCAAAGGGCGGCTTCTTGCGAGATGTGGTCATTACCTGATCAAAGTTAATAAAGATTCCCTGCGCAGTTTCCGGACGCAAGAACGCTAGCCCTGATTCATCTTCAACTGGTCCAAGGTATGTCTTGAGCATTCCGCTAAATTGTTTAGGTTCAGTGAACTGACCTTTGTTGCCACATGCTGGGCAGTTAATCTCAGCTAGTGATGCTGGAGCTTTCTTATGTTTAGCTTCATATGCCTCTTCTAGGTGATCGGCGCGATAGCGCTTATGGCATGCGGTGCACTCTGTGAGTGGATCACTAAAAGTTGCAACATGTCCGGATGCTTCCCAGACTTCCTTTGCCAAAATCACACATGAATCAAGACCGACAACATCTTCACGGCCCGTGACCATGGACTTCCACCACTGGCGCTTAACGTTATTTTTTAACTCGACACCTAATGGGCCGTAGTCCCACGATGCTCGAAGTCCACCATAAATTTCAGAGGAAGGAAAAACAAATCCTCGACGCTTTGATAATCCAACGATATTTTCTAAACGATCCGTTGCCACAATATTCTCCATCCGGCTGGCTGTCGGCGAAAAGCAACTGGTGTTACTTCCGTGCCTTAATTTTACTCTGAGTACGGCCTTTCATATGCACCGGGCTCGTCTATTGCTTGTGCAAGAAGTGGAATTGCATTCATTTTTACCTCGTTTTTGCTCAGCGCTCTGCGATATGAACCCACATTTTCCCAATGGGTAACTAAGGTCCACAGTGAGCTCTCATCCAGGTTTTGGCCAATTTCACCTTTGATAAAGCCCGCACACTGTGTCAATGCATCCAGAGCAACCGAGAGTTCTGCCTCAAAATGCGCGGCATCGCCTAGGGCAACGTTGAAGCGGGCGATTGCGATCATGAGCCCTAGCCTAATCGCGATACGCTAAAACTATGAACTTAGCGATTATTTTCTCCGTCTTCACCGTTCTTGCCACCACTGCAGGTGGAATTTTGGCATTTAAATCACGGGATCGCTTCCATTTAGTTCTCGGGCTTTCGGCAGGTCTTTTACTTGGATTAGTTGGTTTTGATTTATTGCCTGAAGTTTTCGAAATGAACACCGATCTTGTAGCTGGCGTACCAGTTGTATCAGTTGCAATTCTTGGTGGATTCCTACTTCTCCATATTCTGGAGCGCTCTTTTGGTTCTCACGAGCCTGTTGAATCTGATTATGGTCACGACCATGAGCACCACTCCATTTCTGGCACCCTTGGTGCCCTTGCAATGGGCGGACACGTATTTCTAGATGGCGTTGGTTTGGGTGTTGCATTTCAAGTAAGCACATCTTTGGGTATTGCAGTATTTCTAGCGGTCGTGGTTCACGCATTCAGTGATGGCCTTAATACAGTTTCAATGTTAGTCAAAAGTGGTAACTGGACTAAGTCCAGTAAGTACTTACTTGGAGTTGATGCCGTGGCACGAATTGGCGGTGCAGCTCTAGGAACTTATCTAGCTCTTAACGATAAATACTTAGCGCTCTACCTTGCACTCTTTTCAGGTTTTGTTATTTATATTGCGACTTCACATATCTTGCCAGAAGCACACTCTCGTCATGAATCACGGTGGACCCTTGTTATGACTGCCGTTGGAGTAATGGTGATGTGGGCAGTGGTTGCGAGTTCTTAAGCCTTACCAAACCTACGATCGCGCAGTGAATACTCCTCAATCGCTTTCCACAAAGTCTTGCGTGTGACATCTGGCCACAACACATCCATAAAAACGAGCTCGGCATAAACACTTTGCCACGGCAAGAAATTGCTGGTGCGCTGCTCACCTGATGAGCGCAAAAACAGGTCCACATCACTCATTTTCGGTGAATCTAAATACTTAGCAAAAACTTTATCGGTGATTGAATCAGCCTTGAGTTTGCCCCTCTTCACATCGCGTGCTAACTCTGCAGCAGCATCAACAATCTCTGCCCGTCCCCCATAGTTCACACACATGTTTAAGGTCAGAGTTTTATTCCTGGAAGTTAACTCTTCGGCCTCTTCTAACTCATTAATAACACTGCTCCATAGCCTTTTAGAACGTCCCACCCAGCGAATGCGAACACCCATCTCATTCATCTGATCCCGCCGGCGCCTAATAACATCGCGATTAAATCCCATCAAGAAACGGACTTCATCAGGAGATCTACGCCAGTTCTCAGTTGAGAATGCATAGGCACTTAACTCTTTAATACCAAATTCAATTGCACCTTCAACCACATCAAAAAGTGCGGCCTCCCCTGCTTCATGTCCTGCCGTGCGCGGCAAACCACGTTGCTTGGCCCAGCGCCCATTGCCATCCATAACAACAGCAACGTGATGAGGAATATGAATTGTCATACTCGTTCCACCATGGGCAAACTCCTTAAGCCGCGTTCAAGGTGCCATTGTAAATAGGCAGCGATTAATCCACTAGCCTCCCGGCGATGTTTTCCTTCACTTGCCGTGGCACTCTCCCAATCACTGCTAATGAGTGCACCCATCAACTGCAAAGTTTCCATCGCAGGAGTGGCACATGCCGATGGACGACAGTCATTACACACCGACCCTCCCCCTACTAATGAGAAATATCTATGTGGCCCGGGTTTTTCACAACGAGAGCAAATTGTCATCGATGGTGCATATCCAGCAACAGCTAAAGATCTCAGTAAGAACGCATCCAGAATAAGTAGCGGTTCATATCTATTCTCTGCTAACGCTTTCATCCCACCAACAACTAAGTGAAACTCTTGCAGCGCAGGTTCATGTTCATTGGGTGAAAAGCGCTCAGCAGCTTCTAAAATCGCTGAAGCCACTGTCCAGCGCTGATAATCCTGAGTGAGCGCTTCTCCATAATTCATCATCGCTTCAACTTGAGTAATAGTGTCAAAGGTTTTTCCCACATGAAGTTGAAGATCAACATGGCTGCCAGGTTCTAGTCGTGCACCGAATTTAGACATGGTGCGACGAACACCTTTTGCAACCCCACGAATTCGCCCATGATCTTTAGTGAGCAAAGTGATGATGCGATCGGCCTCACCGAGTTTTTGGGTGCGCAGGACAATTGCCTCATCCCGGTACAAACTCATACGGGCAAAGGTAGTGCGTGAATTAGCGAATTGCGCGATTTATGGCAGACACGACAGCTTTTAGTGATGCCGTGGTGGTGTTTGGATCGATTCCAACACCCCAGAAGGTTTCACCTTCAATAGAACATTCCAAATACGCCGCAGCCGATGCATCGCCACCTGCTGAAAGGGCGTGCTCGTAATAATCTAGAACTCGAACATCGACTCCGTAGTTCTGCAAGATATTACAAAACGCTGCAATCGGTCCGTTTCCTTGACCCTTAAGTTCATGGACTTGACCACGATCAGTTAATGAAACAATCAAATGAACATCTTCACCAAGAACAGATGTCTGACTTAAACCCTTAAGACGAAAACGTCCCCATGGTGCGCCCTCTGTTGGTAGATATTCATCTTCGAATATGTTCCACAAATCCTCTGGACTAATTTCTCCACCTTCAGAATCAGTCTTTGCCTGAATATTTTTAGAGAATTCAATCTGTAATCTGCGTGGCAGATCAAGGTGATGCTCGTTCTTCATCAGATAAGCAACACCGCCCTTACCTGACTGTGAGTTCACACGAATAACAGCCTCATAACTGCGTCCAATATCTAATGGATCAATAGGTAAATATGGAATAGCCCATGTGTGATCACGGACTTCCTTACCTGCAGCCTTTGCATCAACTGCCATGTGATCAAAACCTTTTTTGATTGCATCTTGGTGTGAACCTGAAAAAGCTGTAAAGACAAGGTCTCCGCCATAAGGATGGCGCTCAGGAACACGTAGTTGGTTGGCATATTCGACGGTGCGACGCACTTCATCGATATTCGAGAAATCTATGTGTGGGTCAATGCCGTGTGTAACTAGGTTGATTCCAAGAGTGACAAGACAAACGTTGCCTGTGCGCTCACCATTACCAAACAAAGTTCCTTCAATGCGATCAGCACCTGCAAGGTAACCAAGCTCTGCTGCTGCAACTCCGGTACCACGATCATTGTGAGGGTGAAGGGAGACAATCACGCTCTCGCGATTATTTAAGTTTCGACACATCCACTCAATGGAGTCTGCATAAACATTTGGAGTTGCCATTTCAACAGTTGCTGGCAGGTTCATGATTGTTCTCCATTGCGGGGTTGGTTTCCACACATCATTAACTGCGTTACACACCTCAACCGCAAATTCAAGCTCTGTGCCCGTATAGGACTCAGGTGAATATTCAAAAGAGACCTTAGTTTCTGGAACAGTTTTAACTAGATCTAAACAGATCTTGGCAGCATCGGTTGCAATCTTTTTGATGCCATCTTTATCAAGGCCAAAAACAACTCGGCGCTGCAGAGTGGATGTGGAGTTATACAGGTGAACGATTGCTTGCTTTGAACCCTTGATAGATTCAAAGGTGCGGACAATCAGCGCCTCGCGGGCTTGGGTCAGAACCTGAATGACAACATCATCAGGAATTAGATTCTCTTCAATAATTTTTCGAACAAAATCAAAATCAGTCTGGCTAGCACTAGGAAAACCAACTTCGATTTCCTTGTAACCCATGGCCACAAGAAGCTTGAACATCGCCAACTTGCGCGGTGTGTCCATGGGATCAATGAGTGCTTGGTTGCCATCTCGCAGATCAACAGAGCACCACTGCGGCGCTTTAGTTATCTTCTTATTAGGCCAGGTGCGATCTGGAAGATCTATTGGGTGAAAAGGTTCAT
>Ga0209296_1000932_pt1 | contig 24037 bp, 27 predicted proteins | sample S_130206_EF_Meta_FD_187319 | JGI IMG/M metagenome (GOLD analysis project Ga0209296, IMG submission 187319) | Freshwater microbial communities from Lake Simoncouche, Canada to study carbon cycling - S_130206_EF_MetaG (SPAdes) (version 2) | ecosystem: Environmental > Aquatic > Freshwater > Lake ...
GATGCCTCAAGCGTGTTGCGCACCAACCGCAAGTGACCGCTATAAAAGAATGACATTTCGGGCTTGAATGATGGTAGAGCAGTCTGCTTCATTCTATCTACGGCTTGTTCCATAAACCACGGCATAAACACATCGTCATCATCCCAAGTCACAACATAATCACCCGTAGCATAAGTAAGTGCATCCCTACGAATTGCTCCTACATTTGTATATTGTAATTGCGTTTCAAAATCTATATTGTTATTATAAACTATTACATTGTGTTTATAAAGGTTTTCATCTTCCAAGTATGGACTTTCTACATCTGTATTAAATAATATCAACTCTTTGTTGGGATACGACTGATTTAAAAAGCAGTTGATTGCCCTTTCCACACATGTGAAACGACCATAGGTACACATTACTGCCGATACCTTGGGATAATTTTCCATTTTACTCATTTTAATTTTTATAATATATCCAACTGCCGTTGACTATTTCCACCTGACCCAACGTTTCATCTACCGCTTGAATAACCCCCGCCCATATTCTATCATAATCATGTCCACTCAATATCCCACCCTTCTTTACTTTTGGTAGGTATGCAAGTATATCTGCTTTCACATCTTCATACTCATGCGACCCATCAATAAAACAAAAGTCTATGCTTTCATCTTCATACTTACTGACGACATCAAGGGAATGACCTTTGATTACATTAACGATACCCAAATCAATTATTGGCTTCAAGTTCTGAACGGCTTCCTCATAAAGACCATGTACAGTGCCGTGTTCTCTTGAACCTTCAAACGTATCTATCGCATCGTATTCTATAACTTTTTTTGAGTTGTAGATTTCCACACCCATGTATGCAGTACTACCACCTTTCCATACACCTATCTCTACGAACCTTGCCCCATTCTGTGCATTCCTGATTGCCATGTCGAATACTGATTCATAGTTGAACCAATTTTGTATCTCTTTGTAAAAATGTATCATTTGACGTATAGTTTATAAGCGTTTTGATATACCTCATCTCTCTTTATAGTCTGCCCCCAAATATCTGAATAGGATTCCCCATCTTGATTGCATAGTATCTCCCTACTCAAATAGTATTTCTTGAATGATGTATGCAGATTCAGGTAAAGAATGTCTATACCATTCACCAAATTAGATGACAATATCTTATCGTAAAATCGGTGATTCACCAAATATGAATGCGCACCATATATCCCATCTGTCTGAACTATGTTCTTGGAATGATATACTGTTTCTTTGTTTGGCTCTCCACCGAAATAAAACATATCCCATTCAATATCTTTCAAGTCGTCTATACACCGCTGCGCTTTCTCCATGAACCCGTCAACGAAAACACAATCGTCTTCAAAAACCCAAACATTCTGAAGACCTAATTCTTTAGCCTGACTTATGATGCCTCTATGAGAATGATAGTTGCTGACTTTGTTATGCCAAAACTTATCGCCAAAAGGATTTGTTACATCTCCTTCATTTATGATTATAGCAGGGAATCTTTCTACGGGGATACCTAACTCTTTGGTTCTTTGCTCAAATAGTTCTTTCCTATCGGTTCGATAGTCCAAGTTAATGTAGTATGCCTTGTCAATGTAATTGAGAATCATATTATCCCCTCTTTAGCAGTACTTGAGAATCTTTGTAGTAAACTACCTCAAACCCATTTTCAAGCAAGTATGGAACTGATAACTTACCTTTCCCATCCCAATTATCGTTGAATATATCGTCAATCAAAACGAAACACTTTTCATTCAGCTTATCCCATGCTGCTTTGATTTCATTCAGCGAATGCTCATGACACCTTCTAATGTTTTCTGCATCTCCGCAATAGTCGTAGCTATCTAAAAACAATAGGTCTATCTTTTCGGTGAACTGCTGAAGATAATTTACTGAATCGTCTTTGGTATAAACAACATAATCAGAAGGAGGCACTACCTCTTTGGATTTTGCCAAATGGTTTTCGTCAATATCTACAACATAAACTTTTGAATTTGTCTTTTCAGCATAGTACTGCCAATTCAAAGTACTCCACCCATCTCCAAACTTACTTTCTTCGGTTGTGTTCCTGATACATCCCGTTTCTACAATAACTATTGGATGGTTATATGTCTGCTCTAATATCTCAATCGTTTTTACAAATGATTCGTTCCTTCCCGTGATTGGTTTCATTTTGAATTAGTTATCTTATTTTAATAATTTATGTAGTATCCGCAGTTGTTATCTTTCCATAATAACTCCATCATCGGGTATCGCTCAAGAAAGACCTCATGTGTTAAGTCAGATTGTAGTCTATCTGAATATTCTTTTTTTAACTTGATACCTTTTTCAAAAAAGTATGGTACTGTCACCATACAATTTATATCGTGATTGTGTATGGTAAATAATATTTCACTCGCTTCATCAATACTCATCTGACCGATAACATCGCCAAATATTATATAGTCATAATTGAAGTAATTGAATTTTTTGATGTCGGCAACCATTACGTGATTATAATACTTGTTCAGTTCAAAATCTCTCGTATATGGCTCATGTATTTCTATCGCATCAACTAAAGTGAAGTAATCCTTCAGTAGCTTTCCGTAAACGCCAATACCCGCTCCTACATCAAGTATTTGCGTACTTGGGAGGAACTTATTTTTAAGGTGATTGACAAATTCTTCCTTGTAAGCGTGAAAGTAATAAGGCATTAATTATGGTTTTCTTTTGCAAACAACCGCTCCAATATTTCATAAAGCAGTTCTAACGTAATGTATTTTGGATTTAGTTTGACGTTCATACACTCCATTTACCTAATGGACACGCCCCTGCACCTCTCGGTGTAAATACCTTACCTTTTGTTGCGCATCCACATTTTGAACAATATTCTATACCCATAGCGTTCTCCTTCCACATCTCGCACCCCATACATGTTGCCAATCTAATCTCTGCTAACTCTTTTTGCTCTTCGGTTGGATTTACTGCTGCTGCATAAGATAGCAGAATCTCTTTAATCTTATTCATGAAGTTTTGTTTTTATGGCTACTTTTTGAATCTGTTGAGCATACATATATGTTGCCCTCGTTTTATCTATCTTTTCCATATCAAAGTTATTGTATGGCAGCCTATTTCTGAAATCCCCTTTATAGAAAAATTTACCATCGGTTGCTCCCGTTACCCCTGCATTGTGGAATATGTAGTGCTTGTCGTAGTTCTCTATTGAATCCGTTGCCCAACTGAAGTACATATCGTCTATGATATGAGTATTGTATCCACGTAGCCACGCATTCCATAATATACACCACATGTCGGCAGTCCATATCTGAAGGGGATGATGGGTAGGGTCTTCCTTTACCTTTGCACTGTTCATGACTGAAATGGTCTTATACATCAATTCACAGTCTTTCTCCATCTTATCAAAGAAATCGTAGTCTACACCTTTCATGATATATTGGCAACCTCCACTCTGCTCCTGTTTTTCCATGATGACCTCTTTACTTATCCCAACTATTTCACACATCTTTTCTAAAATATCTTCGCCTTTCTCTTTAATATAGTTGTATCCAATATAGGATTTGGTATCTGATACATACCAATCCATGTTGTCAGTAGTTTGAGTTAGCAAGAAGTCGGGGAACTTTGAAAACATTATATCGCAATCATGGTAGAAGATGACTGCATCTTTAAGATAATCATGTGCCTTAAAGTGCTGCTTGAGTATATTCGGTCTTATGGATGATATGTATGATATTGGATACTCCCTTGTATCCTCATAATAAAAGAAATGAGCGAATCCCGAATATTCGCTTTCTAATTGCTTTACATGGCTCAACTCTTTTTCGTAATGAACCTCTTTCTTATTAAATGCAAACAATAGGTGTATCCTAAACTGATGATACAAACCTAATTCAATGAAGTTATTGAGCATTATCTCAACTTGCCATGCAAAATACTGACAAGCGGGTTGCGCACAAACTAATGTGACGGGATATTCTATTTTCATGTTTTTTTATTTTATGGTTATTTTTTGTCTTCATTTATTATGCGTTAGCACATATTCCGAATCCTGAAATATCGTAACAATCTTCTCCGTCTATCACTTGATATGGACTTGTTGTAATATTTTCTCCATTGGCTTGAAGTAATGTTATCTTATATTTTACCGCAGTAGGTTTAGAACAAAGCGTCTGACTTACTGATGCAGGAGCAGAACTTGGCGTTAAAACAAGACCCGAAAACGGACACTCTACTCCAATCCTTGTAGTACATAACGCATCCGAATAGAACTCTACCTCACCATCGAATGTGATAGATATGAATGTCGTACCTGAAAATATCGCAGCATATATACTATAATTTCCTGCTCCATCATCTTGAGCATATACTTGTATTTGAGTACAACCCAAAGGTGTTGTAGTAGTAGTTGTGGTTGTTGTCGTTGGTGCAGCCGTAGTAGTACTTGTTGTTGTAGTAGTAGTTGTAGGCGCAGCCGTAGTCGTTGACGTTGTAGTGGTCGTAGTTGTAGGTGCAGCCGTTGTCGTAGACGTTGTTGTAGTAGTAGTTGTAGGTGCAGCCGTTGTTGTTGACGTTGTTGTTGTCGTACTTGTTGGTGTAGCCGTAGTCGTAGTTGTAGTGGTAGTTGTTGCTCCCGTAGGCACTAAATCTGTTTTAACTACAAGCTGATTATTGGCTTTTGATGCAATAGGTTCAATAGCGGTTTGTATTGAAACATAAGTTATCGCTTCCGATTTTGTAATCTGTTTTGTACCCGTAGGTATAGCAGTAAGTTCAGTGAATACTCCCGTGGCAACCGCATCTTTGAGGTTATCCAACGAAATACACTGATTATTTGCTATCCCTGCCCAACTCATATTTTAGTTCTATTTCGCAACGATTATTACGGATTAACAGTCAAATCTTGGAATGTATTTGCCGTCAAATCTACCCCCGTAAAGGTAATAAATCCTCCCGCAATACTACCCGTATATGTTCCACTACCATTACTAAATGATGCACTTGTAGGTGTATAACCCGCCACCAACTGATACTCCAACAATACAGATGTAAAACCCGCACAATTCACTTGAGGTGTTAAGGTAATTACACTATTTGCAGGGATAAGAGTAGGTGTAATTACTTGAACACTATTTACTTGAACATCTAAAGTAATAGAACTTAAAGTATTAGTATTATTAATTCTAAATGTCCTCAACGCTGATACTGTTGTGGTAGTAGTAGTTGTTGTGGTTGTCGGTGGTGTAGCCGTTGTGGTCGTTGTAGTAGTTGTAGTTGTAGGCGCAGCCGTAGTTGTTGTTGTAGTCGTAGTTGTAGTAGGATTACATGAAACCTGATTCTGCAAGTTACCCGAACCCGCTCCCGTATTCCAATAGTTAACACCATTAGAATAGAACCCGTTAGGTGCAGGTGTTGTAAGTGCAATATCAGTAAATATTATTGTACCCGTAGTTAAAGTACTACCTGCCGTTGCGTAATATTGAGTAGTATTTAATGTTGGGTAATCACTACACGCTTGTGCGCCACTTATTGTACTATACGCCAACGTAAATGTAACATAACTCAACGTTGTAGTTGTTGTAGTAGTTGTCGTTGTTGGTGCAGAAGTAGTTGTAGATGTAGTAGTTGTTGTTGTAGTTGTAGGAGCAGCAGTTGTCGTTGTAGTAGTTGTAGTCGTAGTTGGTGCTGCCGTAGTTGTTGTAGTGGTAGTTGTTGTTAAAGCAAAACACAAATCTAAAGTACCATAAACGTTAGTATCATCATACGTTACTATGTAAGTGTTTGCACCTACTGTTTCAGAACAGAAAAAACCATAGTTCAAAGCGTTCAAAGCCGTTAGCAACCCAAGTATAGTTCCATCCCATGACAAAGAAATAGTAACTCCATCAACAACAATAGTGCCATACCCGCAAGTAATGGTTTCTGTTGTTATATCCCAAGTGTATTTGGTTGTTGCATTAATAGAAAATACATTAATCTTGTATATAGGAACGTCTATACCGCAATCCGTTCTATTCTGAACTGTAAACTGAACTAATTGTTTCTTTTGTATCATACCGATTCCCCCGTTTCGTCATCAATAAGATAATCGCAATACTCACTGAAGAAATCAATCCCTTCAGCTTTCTCAAACATCTTGAAGGCATTGGCTTGTGTCATCTCTAATGGGCTACCCATATAGTTGATAGTCATATAGAATTTCAAATATATAGTAGAATTAGGTTGCACATTGAATGTCATACTTGAGAACCCATCGAAAACAAGTGTTTCTTCATCCCCTTCGTAATATATACTCGGTTGGTGTTGATATGGGTCAGTACTAAAAGGTAGATATTCACTTACCGAATCTCCAAAAGCATTAAAGTGATTATAAAATACCGCTTGAGTAATTTCTGTATAGCTTGAAGCTGCTAAATATATGAATCCTGCTCCATATACATACGTTCCCAAACTCTGTAATATCTGCTGATATGTAACCCCCCCAATAATAAAAGGGCAGGTTACGCTTAAACCTGCGGGAGCATTTATTATCGTTGGTGATACGGGCATTGCTTATATTTTAGTTCCTTCAAGGTCGGCAACAAACAACTTACCATCCCCCTTGTTAATATATACACGAAGTCCAAATTCTTGAGCGAACTCCGCATTCATTTCATCCAAAAACTCTTTCTTCTCCCCTGCTTTCATTGCTTCACCATAGGCTTTTAGAACTATCGCTGCATTCTTTTTCTGCTCGTCTGTTGCCGTCTTGGTTGTAGCTTTTTTTGATTTGACATCAATCGGTCTAATCTTCTTAAAAGCCCAAAACAACAAAAGACCCCCGCCAAAAATTAATAATGCTTTTTTTATATTAGGGTTCATTTTTTTCTGTTTTTGATGTAAAAGAATGCTCCTACACCTAACGCTACAAAGGTAATAAGATATAGTGTGCTTTTCTTAATTCCAAAATAAAACTCGGTTTGCAGCCTACTTTTCTTGGCTTCATCCAAAGCATCCAATACATCATCCACTTTTGCCCCCGTTATGACCCCTTTAGCATTTCGCAAATCCAAAAGCAGGGCTTCAAGCCTTGCCTTGTTGCTCTTCAACCCTTCTACTGAACCGCCAAGCAGTCCACGCTCGTTAATCATAGCCACTACCTTGTTTAATTCCTGCTGAACCTCTTCTATCAGAATCGGCTTTTTATTAGGCAGTAATGTCGTTCCTTTTTCAAACATCTTATTTCTTTTTGTTCTTTATGATGATAGCAGCTATGATGCCCAATCCCGCAATTACTGCACCTACTATCCAAAGTGTTTTCTTGGTCTTTTCTCTCTCTACCTGAACGGCTGACAAAGCCCCAATCCTTGCACCACCTAAATTGCCCAATGTTTGCTGAAGAACAAGTTGCCTACTACTTTCAGTAGTTGCATCCTTGAGCATTTTTTCGATAGCCATCTTCTGCTCAAAATTCAGAGAAGCAAGATTTTGTTCATAAATCCTTCTCTTTTGCGTATCGCTGATTCCCGATACCGCACTTGTCAGTCCTGATACTGCGCTGACGGCAGCAGTTGCTATTAGTGGCATTAGTTATATATTAAGTGTACTTGATTATCTTCCCTTTTATAAATTTCCATCCCGTTTTTAAGCAGATACTCTATCGCTCTCATGTTTTTTGCCCACAATCCACATGTAAACCCACCATTGAACAATATGGCTATCTTTTTAAAAAAGTATTCCATATTCTGCGGTGTCCTTTGATTCACGTTAATCCCAAAAGAGTATAAGAAATTATAGGTTTTGCAGATAACTACATATCCTATAATCTCCTCCCCCATCTTTATCTCGTACATATCCAACGGATATTTTTGTTGGGCATCTTTTATTTTCAAATAGGTGTCGGTTACACACTCTATATAGTCCGAATTAATGTAATGATATTTGTCCACCAACTCATAATCGCCTTCAAAAGCGTTCATAATCCCTACATACAAGGATTCATCAGCAAATTCACCATATAAAGGCTGAAATATCATTTATTTTTTAAAATAAGGTAAACTATAACCCCGCCTACTATCACTACCCCCGCTCCAAATAGCAAGGTTTGTGTCCTTTTTTTCTTCTCGTCTTGCACTATGGTTGTAGTCAGTTGCCCAATCCTTTGTTGCTGCAATCCCGAAAGTGCTTGGCTCAAAATAGCTATACGCTGAACCTCGTTATCCGCTGACTTCAGTTCCATGTCAAGCTGCCCACGCTTATCTTGGGTCAAAAACATAAGGGCATTTTGGAAACTTTGCCTCCGTTTTGCATCTTGAACGGATGCTATGGCTGAAGCGGTTGTAGCACCCACATTAGATAATGCACTCGCTATATTTGCTACGTCTGCGCTCCCAAAACTTTGTGCTGCTTGTTTTGCCATTATAAAAATATTTTTTTGATTACTTCAAAGACTACTGTCCATACCGCTCCACCAACGACAAAAGCACCAACAAGTTTATTTTTCAATGCTTTATTTTTCTCATTCTCACTTTCTAACTTTTTAACCCTGCCGATAATACCTTCTTGGTCAAATCTTGCATCACCAACGACAACATCAAAGATTTTATTTAACTTTGAGTTCATCTGAAGCAGGGTATCCTCAACCTTATCCATACGTGTTAAAAAGTCGCCATCAGGCTTAAATATGATGTCGCTCATTAATGAAAATTTTACTATAAAAGTAATTATTTTTTGAATTAGTTTTCATCAACACCTTGTTTAATTATTTATATTGTCAACGTGCTAAATTAGTGAATTTCACACATTTATATTTCCACTTCTGTATATATTGAATATAACCATTTTTCATTTATATTCGTGATATGAAAGGTAAGGTATGGATTAACGGATGCTTCGATTGTCTGCATTTGGGTCACCTTAAAATGATAGAATACGCTGCATCATTAGGTAATGAACTGCATGTTGGGCTTGATTCCGATACAAGGGTCAAGGCACGTAAGGGGGTCGCAAGACCTATTCAGAATGAGCAAACAAGGGTGGGCGTACTTAAAGCACTTCGATATGTTGATGATGTTATTGTATATAGTACAGACCTTGAATTGGAGCGTATCATACAGTCATATTCTCCTGATTTTATGGTATTAGGGGCAGACTATAAGGGCAAACATATCATAGGAGAACAATACGCAAGGGATATACTATTCTTTAATAAATTAGAAGGCTACTCAACAAGTTTAACCATACAAAAGATTAGGAATGAAAGAATCAAGACCAATATTGACTGAATGCTGCAAAGTACCGAAAGGATGGGGGCATGAAATTGTTATAGTCAACAACGAAAAATACTGTGGTAAAGTCCTTGTTTTCAAAAGGGGTTTTAAATTCAGTATGCACTACCATATTATCAAGCAGGAAACGTGGTATGTGTCTGAAGGTATGTTCACATTCAATTGGATTGATACCGAAAAAGGAGAAAAACACACTATGGAACTTATTCAAGGTGATGTTGTTACTATCCCTATCGGGATGCCTCATCAGCTTCATGCGCTCACAGATGGTGCGATATTTGAAATATCTACCCAACACTTCGATTCAGATTCATATAGAGTATATAAAGGCGACTAATGAAAAAGCAATTTGTAGTTATTGGCGAAAGGTGCGAAGATGTTTTTATCTATGGGAACGCTATGAGGCTTTCCCCCGAAGCCCCCGTACCTATTTTTACGCCCGTCAACACTATACGCAGTTTTGGTATGGCTCAAAACGTTTATCGTAACTTGAAGGATATTTCTTTCAACGAATGCACCGATATACACCTATATGATTACTCATCATTACAATATGCTACCAAAACAAGATATGTTGATGAAAAAACCAACCATTACTTTTTGAGAGTTGATGAATGCGACCATTGTTATGAGCGTTTCAATGTAGATGATGATATGGTGGCTGCATTGGAAAATGCCGACATGGTTATCATTTCTGATTACAATAAAGGTCATTTAGCCGTTGAAGACTATAAAATCATATCTGACTATGCTGCAAGTGCATTGATAGTTGTAGATACCAAGAAGATTCTTTCGGAATCTATCATGAAATATGTTGACTATGTAAAGATGAATCTTACCGAGTATGACAAAAATTATGAAGCGTTAGGCTACGAGTTTTTTGAAAGGTATGAAGATATGGTTATCATTACCAAAGGTGGTGATGGTGCAGAATATAAAGATAAATTCTATCCAACGGAATATGTAAGTACGATAGATGTAAGCGGAGCGGGAGATACATTCCTTGCTGCATTTGCCTATATGTACTCCATGACTGAAGATATGGATAAAGCAATCCCATTCGCTAATAAGATGGCTAATATTGTTGTTAAAAAGAAAGGTGTAAGTTCTATTTTATGATTAATAAAACTATTTGCGTTACGGGTGACCAAGGATTTATCGGTAACGCCTTAAAGAACGAATTGATAAGGATGGGTTATCAAGTCAAAGGTCTTGAAAAATGGATTTTCGACAGAACCCGTTGGCAGGATAGGCTGATAGAATACCTTGTTGACATGCAACCCGATGTGGTATTTCACGTGGGTGCTTGTAGTGATACGTTGGAAACGGATGCTACTACCATGCTCAAGCTGAATACTGAATCAACTATGGTGATGGCTGATTGGTGTCAGTTTAAGGGAATACCTTTTATATTCAGTTCTTCTGCTTCGGTCTATGGTGATGGCAAAGAACCGTCTAACCTATACGGGTGGAGCAAGTACCTTGCCGAGCAATACGTGATAAAGTGTGGTGGGATAGCGTTGCGCTATTTCAACGTTTACGGATACGGAGAGATGCACAAAGGTAGAATGGCTTCTATGGTCTATCAGATGTACCAAAATAAAAAGTGGGGAAAAGAAATCAAGCTATTCCCCAACGAACCGAAGCGTGACTTTGTTTATGTCAAAGACGTAGTGAGTGCTAATATCTTTGCTATGAAATTCTATGAGCAGTTCCGTGGTATGCACCATGATGTAGGCACGTGCGAATCAAGGACTTTTGAGGATATATGCAAATGCTTGGATGTACCATACACATATACTGAAGCGGATGCAGTACCTAAAGGGTATCAGATGTTTACTCAAGCGGATAGGCGAAGGACTATGATGGGATGGAATGCGGAATACAATTTAGAAGATGGTATCAAAGACTATCTGCACCTCCTGCAAATATCTGAACTACATATCTAATCTTTCCTCACCCCGAACTTAACCCACTTATACCATACCCTTTCGTGTACGAAATACATGATTGGCTTTATGCACATTTCTGCCACCCCGATAGATGATGCTATCGTGATGCTCCCTGTAAATATATAGCCTATTATTGTCGTCTGCATAGTACCCAAAAACCTATATGATATGGCTTTCGCTACGTGCCTGACTACATGAACCTTCTCCATTACAACAACCCCTTTCCCCGCATTTCTTCACGGATTTTAGTCGCTGAAATATCAGCTATCTCTTTCGGTACTTCAATCTGCTCTACCTTATAACCTACATCTCTGCCATAGTAGATACCTTCTACATCGGGCATACCGCCTACAAGCATCATCCCATCATCAAGCCACTGCTTCGTTTCTTCATCGTTCATGAATAACTCCATCACTTGCTGCTGATTGAAAGGATTTTTATCGTCTTTTGGCACATCCCTTACCCATACAAATACGGGGATACCCTCTTCAATCTTTTTCCTGAAAATGTATTTGTGACCTTCATGTAATGCTTGATACCTACCTACAAAGAGTGCGTACTTCTTATTGCTCATGGCGTATTTGATTTAGCTTTTTGGTTCTATATTCTAATTGTATCTTGTTAAGTGAATCTTTTATACTGACCTCATCGGTATTTATAGACAATATCCCATGCTCATTAGTATCCAAAGGGTAGTCAAAGTCTTTCACGTGGAACGATTCCCTGCCCCTATCTTCATTGTATGTCAGATACACCCATTGTATTGAGTTGGGTTGATTGATTGAGTTTATGTACTCCCTTGCTTCAACATACGGATATACTGCCGATACAATTACGTGTTCATACTTATGGTGCAAAAATGTCGCAATATCGCTGATTCTTTGAAGGTTTCGTATCCTCCCCGCTCTGCTAAAATCCTTGTTGGTGAATATTTCACGGATTTCATCCCCGTCAACTATTGGGATATGAATGCCCTTCTCTATAAACAACCTCTGTTGCAATTCTTTTGCAAGTGTTGATTTACCGCTATGTGGCTGACCAAAGAATACTACTATCATGGTACTATATGGTTATGTGGTTCTTTTTCTAATGGTATGCAAACGCAGTCTAAACACTTACCGCTCTTCGTCTGATAGGGTATTCCGTTCTGAAACTGCATTACCTCGTAGCCAAGTGCCTCTATCTGCTTCTTGAGCAAATCATCTGAACTCCCATTAGGTATAAGCATGTGGTCTTCAAACTCCACAAATAAATATGGTCGGTGTTTCGATATTGTTTGCTTCGCTCCTTCTATAACAAATGGCTCATATCCTTGCACGTCAATCTTTATGAATGATACGTTTTTGAACTCAAAGTCATCTAACCGCTTTGTTTCCACCCATTCGTAGCTATCTACCTCATCTAAAATAGCTACATTACCAAAGTTTACAGTCTTCTTATCGTGGTAGTCAGGCTTTTCAAGTTTCACCTTTTTGTTGGTGTCGCCTATTGCACAATTATATGTATAAACATTGTCCAAACCATTGATAAATACGTTGGCGCATAACTGCTGAAAGATAATCCGTTGTGGCTCAAAGGAGAAAACACGCCCTTCATCACCTACCAAATGAGCAAAATCTACGGCAAAATTGCCGTTGTTTGCCCCTACATCAATAATATCCGTTCCGATTGTTTCTATGTAGTTCTTCTTGATAAAGTCGAACATATAAAACTCATACTGCCAACCTTCTATAATAGATGATGTGACTGCATTATCATACGGGAATAGTACGAAACGAAGGTTATTAACTATGAATGGGCTTATCATATCCTTTTTAGGGGATTGATACACATTCACATTAAACTTATTTTTCATTTGTAGTTGAATCTGTTGTTATACCAAGCAAAGTTCTCATTAATCCACTTGCAGATGTCTTTACCTAACACTCTTTCTGCATCGCTTTTCAGTGGTTTGACTTGCTTTCTGATAACATGGTCGCCATAGATTCCATAGACTGAATCATCCTCTTTGGTTATCTGCTCTACATTGTCAAAGTCATGCTTGTAGTCAGATATACCTAAATACTGATATATCCCCGTCATGGTTGTTTGTGGGTACATGGTCAGGTCTTCGTATTTGACAAAGTGTATGTTCTTGTCAATGCCTTGTCGCATCATCTCCATAAGTCTCTCTATTGCAAGTCCTACGGGTGGTGATGCTAACCATGTATCTACTCTTTTGGCGGTATTAGTACCCCTCATTTCTGCCCAACTCAATACGGGGTCTTGCTTGTCGGGGTTGGCTCTGAACTTTTTCTCCAACGAACACAAAATATCTTTGATGTCACGCACCATGCAGATAATTTTCGGTTCGGGATAAAAGCTATTGATAAAGTCGTAGTGAATGCCATGCCCCCTGCTTTTGTCAATGACGTATGGCTTATCCGTTATAGCATTATAATACCCCAAAGTACCCTCACGGCAAAAAGTCAAAAAGGCTTTTTTCATGAGTTCGGGGTCTTGCGCTTTAAATTCGGGAGAATCTGTATAGTTCGACCTTGCAGCAAACCACAATTCAAGCAACCCCGATGTCGGGGAAGCGTAGAAATCGGGTCTTTGCCCTATGACATTCTGAAGCAAGGTTGAACCTGCCCTCGGTAATGAGGATTGAAAGAATATTTTCTCAATCATTTTATGGTTATTTTTTAAAGTGAGTACGTTATTTCTCCAAGGAAGCTATAATCTTGTCAGTATCGAATATTTCATCTTCTGAACTATATGGGAACTCTACAAGTTCACCACCGATATTAAATGCTTGAAGGAATGCGTTTCTCAATTCAGGCTGCTTCGTGAACGGATTAGCCAAAATGTTGTCATTGATGTCATACCCAAACACTACGGGCGAGTTGACAATCCAACATACTGTTGAAGGCAGTTCAAGTGAAGCAGATAGGTGTTGTGCGAAGCTATCCATAAACAACCTCTTTTGGGTCATGGTCATAAATACCACTATCTCCCTAAAGGAAGCCGTGAGGGGTATCGTATCAGCGAGGGGCATTTGGTCTTGCCTTCTCAAATGAACGATAGTGTATTTGTCTTTAAAATGCTCTACAACGTTTTGGGCAGTCTGATATGGAATATCCCTTGCCCATGAGTATTTAACGTTCTGACCATCTGCACCTCCGTTAGTTTGGATGGCGAAAAGCGGCTTATCAGAAATCATGAAGTTCTTACCAAAAAAATCAATCTCCCGTTGCGTAAGATAAATTTTTGGCTGATATTTCTTGTCGTACTGAAGACCGCAAAGTTCGCACCAAATTTCGATAACGTGCTTACGCATGTAGGTGTAATCGGTGGTGTCGTAAGGGTTGTGTACAAAAATCTCTGTTTCATTGTCTTTTATGTATGTTTCATAAAAATATTGGATGTTACCGAATCCAAATGAACGATGAACGTGAGGATTGTTGATGAATACGTCAGGGTATCCACTAACAACAATCAGCTTTTTGTCGGGTCTTTGCTCTGCAAACGCTTGTACTAATGCAGTTCCAAAGATACACTTGCCTATACCGCCATTGATGGTCAGAACTAAATAACTCATATTTTGAATGGTTTTATTTTATCAGTAGATATTAAGGTTGAATCGTTGTCGTACTGCTTGTAGTGGTTGTTGTTGTCGCCAAAGCGATAATTTCATCCACCAAAGCATTGATTTCAGCCGAAGAAAGTTGGTCGTATTGTACCCTAAAACCATCACCGCTATTAGGCTGCCAATCTGCGAAGAGATTATTGAAGATGTTAATGGCATGGTAGTCATAAGAAGCGGTGCTTCCTTGTGGCTTTTGCGCATAAACATTGTCAATTACCGCTTGAGCGGTTGTACATGATGAAGTTGGTACTTTGTAGTTGAAGTTATCACCAATAACTTGACATTCTCCGTAACCAAAGATGTGTAAAGTGCTATAATCTGCCATTTTATATTTGTTTTATTCGTTAAAAATATGATATTTTATTAAAATCACCAAGCAACTTCAACTATTCTAACATTTGCTACTGCCCTAAATGTTGACCCCGTACCCGCAGTAGTTGGTGCAACCAAAGTTAATTGTAATTCTTGTGAAGCCCCGACTGTTATCGTAACATCTGAACTTGCCATGCCCGATGTATTATGTGAAGATACATTTGTTATAGCCGAAATAGATGATGTTCCACCAACCCTTATGAAGTAAAACGTATCAGTACCCGTATGAGTTCCTCCAACGGCAAGACTTCCCGAAGTTCCCGTACCAAGAACGGTACAAACAATAACCCATTCAACAGTTGCATTCCAAGACCTATTATTTCCATCGGGAATAATTAAACCCGTAACCCCCGTACCATCAAGAGACATTATTGAAGTACCACTTGCATTAAGTGTTGCCACTTTCCTTGCAACCATGTAGCTACTTTGTGCATCTCCAATCGCACTAAATTGACCCGAAGCATTTGCTTGTTGCCCGTATAGATACGTTTTGGCTTGGAATCCACCCATTATTGCCGAAAATTGTCCACAAGACACATTTTGACAACCACCACCGATTACGGATGTTCCACCACAAGCATAAATATTATTACAAAATCCACCACCAATTACTGAAGCACCCGCATTACATATATTATTGCAATATCCACCCGAAAGTGTTGACCCCGCAGAATAACAAGAAATTGTGTTACAAACACCCGAACCAATAAAACTTAGTGAACTATATCCCGATACAGTATTCTTACAACCATTACCAATAAATGAATAACTATTATTTGCACTATTGTTAGTACCGCTACCTACAAATGAATATAAACCCCCACACGATACGTTACATATACCATTTACTATGGTAGAATAACTACCACTTGATGTATTGGTATTACCTCCACCAACTAAAGCATAAACACCACACGCTTTATTTAATTGTCCATTTAATACGGATGATGCGTAAGAACTTGCCGTATTTGTTTTACCATTTGCAATACTAAATGCTCCACTTGCCGTATTATTTTCCCCTCCCCCAATGAATGAACAAGCACCCGAAGATGTATTAGCACATCCTGCACCTATAAAGCTAAAATTACCCGATGCAATATTAGATTGCCCATTACCTATAAATCCAAACCCAACTGTGCTTGCCGTATTTGAAGCACCTCCACCAATAAAAGCAGAGTTACAACTAAAGTTACATTGACCACCAAAAACACCCCCTGCGGTTAAATTTCCTACGGGAGACCGAGAACAATTCTTAAAACCACCAAACACAAGTCCTATACCATTTACAACATTGCAACAACCCCCACCAATAACATTACCAACTGTTACCGATAAACTACCATTAATGCAATTGCGAACACCACCTAACATGACACTATAATAACCACTCACCGAGTTACATATACCTCCAACTATAACATTGCCATATCTACCATTCGTTGTTATAGCATTATTATTACCACCTCCTATGAAGTGGAATTGTGCATAAGGGTCTCCCGTAGAAATGGTATTACCCGCTCCACCTACAATTACCGAGCAACAACTACAAGTAATGCCATTAGATATGCCCCCACCTATAAATGAGTGGCATGTATTATTAGTATTGCTACTTCCACCCGTTACTACACTTGCAACTCCTACACTTGAATTTGATGAACCTCCACCAACAAATCCACAAGCACCCGATGCGGTATTAGTAGAACCGCCTCCTACAAGACTGTGTGAACCCGCAGCGGAGTTGGTAAAACCTCCACCAACGAAACTATAATTACCACTTGAAGTAGTTCTAACACCACCCACAACGGCAGACCCATAGCCTGAAGCGGATAGACATAACCCACCCGTTGCAACCGAAAATTGACCACTTGCGGTGTTATTTTGACCACCTACTACTGATGAATTAGCACCCGTTGCTTTATTCTGAAATCCACCACCTACAAAAGAATATATACCCGCAATACAATTTGTTGGGGCTACTGTAAATACGCACGTTGGCAAATTCCATGTTCCACCCGTAGTGTTGTTACCAACACCTCCTACTACGACTGCACCATAGGCGAGGCAACCGCTCGTAGAATTGCAGACAAAGTTGCAGTTACCCGAACCGATAAATCCTGCGATTGCTTGAGCGGTGTTTTTGAAACCACCTACAATAGATGAATGAAGCCCACTTGATGTGTTACAACCGCCTAAAGCCGTTGAATATGCACCACTTGCAGTATTTCTGCAATTAGCCGTTAATGAACTACCTCCACTTGATGTGTTTCTGCCACCGATAGCTACTGAACCATAACCACCACTTGCAGTATTATTTACCCCAAATGTAACAGAATATAAATTGGTCGTGCTATTACCAACTCCACCTGCCGTACCCCCTTCTGATGAAACTGTATTCCCTCTGCCTCCTGTAATAGTTGTAGCAGAACCCGTTGATATTGTGTTACCACATCCACCACTAATAGTGCCTTGCCCTCCACAATTTACATTACTTATACCCCCTCCAACAGTACCCCCTGACTGTGCAATTAAATTACCTGACCCACCACCTATTGTATTAAAAGTACAACAAGCAGAATTTGAAATACCACCACCGACAACCCCACAAGCCGATACAATATTATTTGTACCACCACCAATTACTCCATGATTGCCTATTGCCGTGTTACATGACCCACCGCTAATTGTAGAAGCAGCATTACAAGTAATGTTAAGGTTACCTCCCCCAATAGACGAACACTGTGCAAATGCACAGTTTCTAAATCCTCCACTTACAACTGTATTATATGCTGATGCGGTATTACATAAACCCCCTGATACAACCGCATAAGATGCTGAAGCAGTGTTAGTATGACCAAAAGATACAGAATTACCTCCCGAAGCAGTAGATTGTCTACCCCCTGCTATTGATGCTTCGCCTGAAGCAGTAATTAATCTACCTCCAACAACAGAAGAGAAACTGTTTGAAGATATATGACATCTACCACCCGTAATAGTACTCAAATATCCACTACCCGTGTTTGCGCAACCACCTAATATGGTAGCACCGCAACCACTTGCAGTATTCAAACGACCACCCGCAATATTAGTAGCAAATCCCGTAGTATTATTTTGGAAACCGCCTCCAATAGCTGAATATATACCCGCATTACAAGCCGTTGGAGCGACAGTGAAAACACACGTAGCCAAATCCCACGTTCCACCCGTAGTGTTGTTACCAACACCACCAACCACTACCGAACCATACGAAAGGCAACCCGATGTAGAGTTACATGCAAAATTGCAGTTACCGCCTCCGATATGTGATGCAATAGCTTGAGTAGTAATTTTGAAACCACCCGTAATTGTTGAATTTAAACCACTTGCAGTATTGCAGAACCCTGCTGCAAATGAGTAAGCCCCACTTGCAGTAATACAAAGACCTCCTGCAATAGCTGAATTTGCTCCCGAAGCAGTGTTTAAGTAGCCCCCACTTATCGTAGAAGTTAATCCCGATGTTGTATTCCTACCGCCAAAATTAGTTGATGCCCCTGCTGATATAGTATTAGTATATCCTCCTCCAATGCTTAAAGCACCCGCACTTACTACATTAAATGAACCTCCTACAATCGTGTTGTCAGACCCTCCCGTAATGCAATTTCTTATCCCTCCTCCTATTGTATTTTGTATGGATGAGCATATCCTATTACATAATCCTCCACCAATATTAGAAAGACTACCACCGATTATGCAGTTCCAATAACCACCCGATATAGTGCCATAATTTGTAGTAGCATCAATACGCAGAATTAATCCACCGCCAATAAAGTTGAAACAACCTCCGTAGATGTTAGAGTTACTACCACCTACAATAGTATTTCTTCGCCCCGTTGTTGCAATCGCATTAGATATACCTCCAACTACAACTGAATTTGCGCTTCCTGCTGAATTTGAATTACCACCACCCATAAAAGCACCAACACCACATGCACTATTACATTGACCGCCAACTACACTTGAAAATATGCCAACAGTTGTATTATACTGACCCCCACCTATAAAGGTACAATACCCTGAAGCAGTATTAAGCTGCCCACCGCCAATAAATGAAGAGCATCCACATGCTGAATTAAACTGACCGCCTACAACAACGGAATAGTTACCTATACCACTATTTGTTTCCCCTGCAACAAAACTATAAGCACCACTCGCAGTATTATTTACACCACACCTCACTGATGAACCAAGCCCCGCACCGAGGATAATAACGGCAGCACCGCCACCGCCACCACCGCCTGAACCACTGCTTATCAGTGAAAAACTATCGCCACCTATGAATGAAGTACTCATCTATGTTCAATTTTTTACCGCCTAATATAAATTATTACGCTTCAATATCGCTTTCAAAATATCAATCTCACTTTTAAGGCTATCGTTACATCCTTTCATTTCTTTGACACTCTGCTCAAGCATGTGCAATTTCCAAGTATGAACTTGAACGTAGTCAACCTTCAGATTCTCATGAGGGTCTATGCTGATAGCATTAGGCAGCAACGTACAAACGTTCTGTGCTATATAGCCAAAATGCTTCTTTGCGGGTTCTTCGTTCCATGAATATAGTACGGGATGAACACCATCAAAGGAGTTATATGTTTGATGAACTGTTTTGAGCCTACCATCGGATGTTTGGAAAAATGCAGTAGCAAAACTGCATCCACAAGCACAACTATCGTTGGTGTAGAATGTACATGCTGCACTTGCAGTCAAGTTACAACCAAATGCACCCGAAAAAGAGTTTGAAGCGGTGTTACCACATCCACCTAATACGGCTGAATAAGAACCACTTGCCGTGTTACATACGCCACTTCCAACGAAGGAATATACTCCACATGCTCTATTGGTACTACCTCCCACTATCGCTGCCCCCGTTGCACAAGCGGTATGGAATGCACCTCCCAATATAGCTGAATTGCCACCACTTGCTACGTTTGTATTGCCCCCACCAATTACACCACATGCACCACTTGCCGTATGACTGCACCCACCAAGTATTACTGCCCTATAAGCACTCGCAGTATTGAGTTGACCACCACCTATAACGGTAAAACCGCTTGAAGCAGTGTTACTTGAGCCACCCGCAATTACCGTTCTACTGCTATTAGTACTATTATTTGTTCCTGCCCCTATGAAAGATGCGTCACCACTACTCGCATTGCTTGAACCACCTCCTACTACCGCACAAACCGCAGCACTATTACTACTACCGCCACCTATGAATGAACATGCTCCACTTGCCGTATTATTGCACCCACCCGATATTGTTGCGTTAGCACCCGTTGCTTTATTCTGAAAGCCACCACCTACGAATGAATATATTCCCGCAGTACAAACTGTTGGGGCAACTGTAAATACGCACGTTGGTAAATCCCATGTTCCACCCGTAGTGTTGTTACCAACGCCCCCGACTACTACCGCTCCGTAAGCAAGGCAAGGACTTGTAGCGTTACAAATTATGTTGCAGTTACCACTTCCGACAAACGAATTTGTTCCTTGAGCGGTGTTTTTATAACCACCACTGACAGTAGACATCAATGAACAAGACCTATTACATTGACCACCAACTATTACCGAATATGTACCTGATGTTATATTCCTAAAGCCGCCAAGAATACTTGAATAATTACCCGATGAAGTACTACTACTACCGCCCGATATTGTACTATAACTTCCTGATGCTGCATGAAATGCTCCACTACCTACAAAAGAATATGTTCCACTTGCAGTTTGATTTACACCTGAAGTTACTGATGATTGAGAAGCACTTGCAGTAGCATTTTGACCACTACCAATAAAACTATAAAATCCCGATGCAGTATTATTATTTCCTGACCCTACAAATGCTGCGTACCCACTCGTTAAATTCCCTAATCCACCAACCGCTACCGAGTAACATTGCGTAGCCCTATTCTGCTGACCACCTCCAATGAATGAATAACGCCCTGCATTTGCAACTGTGGGAGCAACTGTGAATACGCAAGTAGTTATATCCCAAGTACCGCCATTTGTATTGTTACCAACGCCACCTACTACCACCGCCCCATAAGAAAGGCATCCCGATGTGTTATTACAAACAAAGTTGCAGTTACCTGAACCGATAAACCCTGCAATAGCTTGAGCCGTGTTATTCCTACCACTAACTATACTTGAAAATTGGTTGGATACCAAGTTGCATTGCCCACCACCTATAAAACTCCTTCCTGCCGATACAGTGTTTGACTGCCCCCCTACTAACGAGGAATAACAAGCACTAACTGTTCCGAATATACCATTACCAATAAATGCACAAGCACCTGATGCTATATTTGACCGCCCACCACCTATTGATGAATATAAACCCGATGTGGTATTACTTCTACCACTTAAAACTCCACTATTGTCAGCTGATGCTACGTTATCGCTTCCTCCTACTATCGAAGAATAATTTGCGGTTGTAGAATTTCTTACCCCACCTCCTAAAAATGAGGCTTCAACAGAATAAGCACCCGATACATTATTGTATCCACCGCCTAAAAAACTATATCTACCTCTTGCAGAGTTACAACAACCTCCGACTAATGTTATAAATCCAATGTCTTCATTACATATTGTGTTAATATTACCGCCTCCTATAAAAGAGCAATCAGCACATAATGTATTACAAGTTCCACCAACAATAGATGACCTAATGCCACGTACTATTGTATTCTGTAAACCGCTACCAATAAAACTACCTGCACAAACTGTGCTATTATTTTGCCCACCTCCAACAAATGATAATGACCCCGTTGCCCTATTCTGCAAACCACCACCTACGAAAGAGTATTGCCCCGCATTACAAGCAGTTGGAGCGACAGAAAATACACAAGTTGCTAAATCCCACGTTCCACCGCAAGTGTTATTACCTACACCTCCGACCACAACCGCTCCATAGGCAAGGCAAGATGATGTGGAGTTACAGACGTAATTGCAGTTACCGCCCACAATAGCACCCGTATTAGCTTGAACGGTATTACTAAAACCTCCCGAAATAGTCGAATAAGAACCATTAGCCGTTCCTTGCTGACCGCCACTTATTGTTGCAGTTTGACCTGAAGCACTATTACAATTACCTCCACCTACAAATGCAGCATTACAAGCATTATTGCGTAATCCACCCGCTATCGTTCCATAAACTGCCGACACAGTATTTTGATAGCCCCCACCAATTGTTGAATAATTGCCACATGCTCTATCTGCATATCCACCACTAACAGTAGAATTTTGTCCTACTGCGCAATTCGAACTGCCTCCTCCAACTACACTACATAAACCACAAGCTCCATTACCTCCACCTCCACCAACAAAAGAGAACCCCCCTGCTACTGAATTTCCTGAACCTCCACCTACAAATCCACAAGCACCCGATGCCGTATTACCACAACCGCCCCCCGTAAAACTCGCTATACCTGAACTTGTATTCCCCCTACCTCCTGCTGCAACCGATAGACACCCTGATGCCGTATTAGCGCATCCTCCAATTATGGAACTATAACTTCCCGAACCCGTATTTGACCTACCCGCACCTATAAATGCGTCAGAAATATTTGCCGTATTAAAAATTCCCGCTACTATTGCAGTTCTATATGCTGATGCCGTATTACAAACACCTCCAACTATTGTTGAATAAACTCCCGTAGCTTTATTATTACATCCCCCACCTACAAAACTATAAGTGTTTGTGCCACAATTAAGCAAACCTCCACCAACAAAACTATAATCACAACTTGACAAGTTACTATTGCCGCCTACTACTGCTGAAAGTGTTCCCGTAGCATCATTTTGGAAACCTGCACCTACGAATGAGTATTGACCCGCATTAACTGCCGTAGGAGCAACGGTGAACACACATGTAGCCAAATCCCATGTACCACCATTCGTGTTGTTACCAACACCACCGACAACAACCGCTCCATAAGAAAGGCATCCCGATGTGTTATTACAAACAAAGTTGCAGTTACCGCCTCCGATGAAACTATTTAGCCCTTGAGTGGTGTTTTTTATACCCCCACCTACGAATGAGCATGTACCACTCGCAACATGACAAACACCACCCACAATAGTAGCACTATTTGCACTTACTATACTACCTGAACTCACACCTATAAATGAATAAAACCCTGATGCAGTGTTGAAACCACCTCCAACAAGTCCTGCACGGGGGGCTGAAGATGTATTTGTGCTACCACCTCCCACAAATGTAAGCCCTGCGGTCAATGTGTTACACAAACCTCCAACTATTATTCCACAGTTACCACTTACGTTATTAATATGTCCTCCGACAACCAAAGCACGATATGATGATACAGTATTTGATTCACCTCCTCCGATGAATGTATAAGTTCCACATGCCGTGTTAGTACGACCCCCACTTACTACTGAACTATTGCCTGATGCAGTATTACAACACCCACCCGTTACAGTTGAATATATTCCCGAAGCAGTAGCAATCCTTCCCGTTGCAAAAGCACTTTCGGCAGATGCAGTATTAGTATGACCAAAAGCTACGGCATTACCTCCCGAAGCAGTAGATTGTCTACCTCCCGCTATCGATGCTTCGCCCGAAGCAGTAACTATCCTACCGCCAACAACGGAAGAGAAATTCGCTGATGAATTATGACATCTACCACCCGTGATGGTACTCAAATATCCACTACCCGTGTTTGCGCAACCACCCAATATGGTAGCACCGCAACCACTTGCAGTATTCAAACGACCACCCGCAATATTAGTAGCAAATCCCGTAGTATTATTTTGGAAAC
>Ga0209296_1000934_pt1 | contig 24010 bp, 24 predicted proteins | sample S_130206_EF_Meta_FD_187319 | JGI IMG/M metagenome (GOLD analysis project Ga0209296, IMG submission 187319) | Freshwater microbial communities from Lake Simoncouche, Canada to study carbon cycling - S_130206_EF_MetaG (SPAdes) (version 2) | ecosystem: Environmental > Aquatic > Freshwater > Lake ...
GAAACGGCGAAGGAAACAATGATGGTTGTTCGGAGAATTTCAGCTGGAATTGCGGGGAAGAGGGCCCAACAAATGATCCCTACATCCTAGGTTTAAGAAAAAGACAGGTCAGAAACTTTTATGTCACCTTGTTCATTTCACAAGGTGTTCCCATGATGCTAGCTGGCGATGAATTCCTACGTACTCAAAAAGGAAATAATAATGCTTGGTGTCAAGATAATGAAATCAGCTGGACCGATTGGTCCTTTCTGGAAAAAAACTCAGACTTCCATCGCTTCACTCAAGAAATAATCAAATTACGGCTCGCACATCCAGCTTTAAGAAGACGAACTTTTATGAAGACTGGAGATATTATTTGGCATGGAATTACACCCTTAAACCCTGATTTTTCAACCGAAAGCACATTCCTTGCTTTTGCTTTAAATGGTTTAAAAACCGGTAGAGAAACCGATGCAGACTTCTTTGTAGCTATGAATTCTGGAAATGAACCCGCTGAATGTAAAATCCCTGCTTCACCAACAGGAAGGCCATGGCGCAGAATTATCGATACGGCAAAAGCTTCGCCTCTTGATATTGTAGGATTCCACGAAGCACCCAACATCGCTTTTGAAAGCATTTATCCGGTGGAGGCAAAATCTTGCTTGGTATTGTTATCAGACAAGTAAAGCCAGAAAAGTAAGGATTACTTTCTGTTTAATTTGGCACTTGCACGAACAATTGCGCGAGCGCGATCTTTAAGTTTTGACCGCTCGCTTGATGTTTTACCTTCAAGATTTGAATCAATAATAGCTTTAGCAGAATTAACATCCAAAGCTGAAAGTTCGGTGGCCCTTGGTGTCAACAAGGTAACAATATTATTAGAGATTTGTACCGTTCCACCTTCGATGAAGAAAAAGGAATCAGTGGAGCCGTTACGAATACGAAGGGAACCAAACCCAAGCTTCGAAACTAAGGCAGCTCTATTAGGAAGGATACCCATTTCGCCATCAAAAAGCGGGATGACCAAAGAATCAGATTCTTGGTCAACCAAGGCCTTTTCAGGTGTCACAACAACACAATGAAGTTTGGAATTGTTTTCTGCCATGGTTTACTTACCTGCCGCCATTTCTTTGGCTCGCTCAGCCGCTTCTTCAATCGCCCCTACATAAAGGAAAGCTGATTCAGGAAGATGATCCCACTTTCCTTCGCAAAGCTCTTTAAAGCTTCGGATGGTATCTTGCAAAGAAGTAACTTTACCAGGCTTACCAGTAAAGACTTCAGCAACGATAAATGGTTGGGATAAAAAGCGTTCAATTCTTCGAGCGCGAGAAACAACTTGCTTATCATCAACGCTAAGTTCTTCAACACCAAGAATAGCAATAATATCTTGCAATTCGCGATATCTCTGGAGGATTTGCTGTACCTTGCGGGCAACACCATAGTGTTCAACGCCAACAACATTTGGATCCAAAATATTGCTATAGCTGGCAAGAGGATCAACAGCAGGGTAAATACCTTTTTCAGATATTTTTCTTTCAAGATAAATAAACGCATCAAGATGCTGGAAAGCATTAGCAGGAGCGGGATCGGTTGGATCATCAGCAGGAACATAAACGGCCTGCACGCTAGTAATAGCGCCCTTAGCAGTCGATGTAATTCTTTCTTGCAACTCGCCCATTTCGGTAGCGAGAGTAGGCTGGTAACCTACAGCACTTGGCATACGGCCTAGCAATGCAGAGACTTCAGCACCTGCCTGAGAAAATCGGAAGATATTGTCAACAAACAAAAGGGTATCTTTACCAGTTGCATCTCGGAACCATTCAGCCATGGTAAGTGCGGTAAGAGCAACCCTAAGACGAGCACCTGGTGGTTCGTTCATCTGACCAAACACCATAGCAGTCTGAGTAATAACTGATCGATCAGTTTTACCAATTTTGGTTTCTTGCATTTCCAGCCAAAGATCATTACCTTCGCGAGTTCTTTCACCCACACCGGCAAAAACCGAATAACCTTCATGCATTGTTGCAATACGAGCAATAAGTTCAGTAAGAATAACGGTCTTACCAAGACCAGCACCACCAAAGAGACCGGCTTTTCCACCACGAACAAGTGGGGTTAAGAGATCAATAACCTTGATGCCAGTTTCAAAAATTTCTGTTTTAGGTGATAGTTCAGAAAAAGCAGGTGGTTCGCGATGGATCGGCCTTGTTTCACTCGCATTTACCGGACCCCTACCATCAATGGGTTCGCCAAGTAAATTAAATACCCGACCTAAGGTTTGTTCGCCAACAGGAATAGTTACTGGCGCACCAGTATCAATTACCTTCATGCCACGAACCAAGCCTTCAGTTGAGCCCAAAGCAACACAACGAATACGATTACCACCAAGATGCTGCTGAACTTCACCTGTGAGATGAAGAATAACATTCTTGTAATCAGAATCGATTTTAATGGCGTTATAAATTTCTGGAAGGTGTCCTTCAGGAAACTCAGCATCAAAAGTAGATCCGATGATCTGAACAATTTTACCTTCTACTATTTTTCCAGCATTTGCACTAACCATAACAAAAAACCCTCTCTAGTCAAAAATCATAAGAACCCGGATTTTTATCAAAACTTATTCAAGCGCAGCAGCGCCACCGATAATTTCAGAAATCTCCTTGGTAATCTGAGCTTGTCGAGCTCTGTTATATAGCAAGGAAATAGCTTTGATCATATCATCTGCGTTTTCAGTTGCGGCTTTCATAGTCACCCGTCTACCAATTTGCTCGCTAACTGCAGCATCAAGAAAACATTTAAAAAGTGATGCTTTAAATGCCTGAGGAAGAAGTTCAGCAAGAATTTCTTCCGCACTAGGCAAAAACTCGTAACTTACATTATCATTCTTCTTTACTACAGTTGCAGAAGATTCATTTGGTTTTGCAAAAGGCAGGATAGTTTCAACTACTGGAATTTGCCTTGCTGGGTTCAGAAACTTCATATAGGCAACATCAACAGCATCAACATTACCAGCAACAAATTCACTTATGAATTTATCTGCAAGAGGTTCAACCTCATCAAACCTAGGCTTATCTTCAAAATTGATATAGGTGGCAACGGGAATAATTTGCTGGTACTTAAAGAAAGAAATTGCGCGCTTACCGCTAAGTTCTAAAAGAGTTTCTTCTCCTCTAGATTTAGCAGCATTTAAACTATTGGTTGCTTCCCTTAAGATGCCTGCATTGTAACCACCACAAAGGCCTCTGTTAGAGCAAATAACGAGCAAAATTCTCTTGGAAATTTTTTCGCGATTTACCAAAAGAGGATGAGTTACATCCTGAGCAGACGCAGAAAGTTCAGCGGCAATCTCAGCTATTTTCTTAGTATAAGCTGCTGCTTCAACAGTCCGATCCATGGCTTTCTTAAAACGCGCAGTAGCGATAAGTTCCATGGTCCGGGTTATCTTGCGAATATTGCGGATCGCTTTTCTTCGAACCACAAGTTCACGAGTTTTTGCCATAATTAAACACCTTAACCAATATTAGCCTTTGAACTGAAAACCAAATTCATTAATCGATGCTTCCAGCTTTTTGACAAGATCTGGAGACAATTTCTTTTCGCTTATCAAAGCGTTTCGAACTTCAGGTTTCTGTTCTTTCATGAAGGCTAGAAACTGACGTTCCCAAGCCTGAACTTTTGACCTTTCAACTTTGTCTAAAAAGCCTTTTGTTGCAGCATAAATAATCATTACCTGATCAGCAACATTCATTGGCTTGTAAGGTGGTTGCTTTAATATTTCAACAACGCTGTACCCTCTATCCAACTGCGACTGGGATGTTTTATCAAGCTCAGTTCCTAGTTGCGCAAAAGCTTCAAGCTCTCTAAAGGAGGCAAGATCCAATCGCAAACCACCAGAAACTTGCTTCATTGCTGAAATCTGAGCTTTACCACCCACGCGGGAAACGCTGATACCCACATCCACTGCAGGCCTTACGCCAGCATTAAACAAAGAACCTTGCAAATAAATTTGCCCATCGGTAATCGAAATAACATTCGTTGGAATGTAAGCTGATACTTCGCCTTCCAACGTTTCAATAATAGGAAGAGCAGTTAACGAACCACCCGAGGTACTAACTTTAGCAAGCTTATGATTTGGGTGCTTAGGAAGATCATGTTTTAATGCATGCTCTTTACCTGCTGGCCCAACATAAACTACACCTTTGCCCGCCTCATCGCGGTTAACGCCCCAATCGTCTGTAACTTTTGATTCATCAGAGTTTTTGTCAACAATTACGTAGCGCTCTGCTAGTTTTGCTGACCGTTCAAGCAAACGCGAATGTGCGTAAAAAATATCACCAGGATATGCTTCACGACCAGGAGGACGACGCATAAGAAGTGATAATTGGCGGTAGGCTGCTGCTTGTTTACTTAAATCATCGTATACGCAAAGCGTTGCCATGCCTTTTTCATACATGTAGTATTCAGCCATCGCACAACCAGCATAAGGAGCAATATATTGCAGCGGGGCTGGATCTGCAGAACTCGCATCAACCACAATGGTGTAATCCATTGCGCCATTAGCCTTGAGAATTTCAACCACTTTAGCAACGGTAGAATCTTTTTGACCGATAGCAACATAAACACAAATCACTCCATTACCTTTTTGATTAATAATGGTATCGAGAGCAATTGTGGTTTTACCTGTTTTACGATCGCCAATGATAAGTTCGCGCTGACCACGACCCACAGGAGTCATAGCATCGATCGCTTTAATACCGGTTTGCATTGGTTCATCAACAGGTTGCCTTCCAGCAACACCTGGAGCATTAGACTCAACCGCACGGGTAAGATTGGTAATAATTGGGCCTTTTCCATCCTTGGGAACACCAAGGGGATCAACAACACGGCCAATTAAAGCATCACCAACAGGAACACGAAGCAAAGCTCCGGTGGTTAGAACTTCATCACCTTCTTTAATATCTAGGTATCTACCTAAGATAATAACACCAACGGAATTTTCTTCGAGATTAAAGGCCAAGCCTTTAACACCAGATCGAGGAAAATCAACCATTTCCCCGGCCATTACACCAGTAAGGCCGTAGACACGGGCAATTCCATCGCCAACTTCTAAAACCCTACCGACTTCTTTAGCGTCGATGCGGTCTTGAAATTGTTCAATTTCCTTCTGAAGAACTGAAGCTATCTCGTCTGCTTTGAATCTCATAAGTACTTCTCTCAATCAATTGATTGCGCAAGGATTGAAGACGGCTACGTAAACTTCCGTCCCAAAGCCAATCCCCGGCTTTAATAATTAATCCACCAACAATGGAATCATCCACCGTGTAAGAAAGAACAGGTTGCTTACCAAGCTTAACTTGTAAAGCCTTAAGTAACGCAACCTCCTGCTCAGGAGTAACCTTCACACTGGTAATAACCTGAACTTGCAATTGGTTTTTTCGCGTCTCGTTCAAAATCTGATAAGCATGAACAGAAGCACCAAGCAAACCAAGTCGATCGTGTTCATTAAGAACAAAAATAAAGTTCATAACCAAAGGGCTGCATTTTCCTTCAAAAACCAACTTTACCAGCCTAGTTTTTTCTTCTCGAGAAATCACAGGAATGGAAAAGAAGGCTTCAAGCTTGGGATTCTTTTTTAATAGTGATGCGATTTCAAGCAATTCTGCTAGCACACTGTCAGCAAGGCCCAAAGGTAATGCCGATTGGTAAAGAGCTGCAGAATAAACTTGGGTAATACGCTGAGACCCGTCATCAAGCACCGTATAGTGCTTGGCTAGTTCAGCAATGTTTAAATCAATATCACTTAAAGACATTATCTAGCCCCAGCAGAAAAAACGCTACAAACCTAAGATACTATTTGGAAAATTCAGCCAAGCAATCATCGACAAGAACTCGATGGTCCTCAATCGTTAAAGACTTTTTAATAGCTTTTGAAGATACAAGCAAAGCTAAATCGGAAGCTTTGGTAAGAAGATCCTTCATTGCTTGATCAGTGGCAAGTTGCAACTCACGATGCAACCTATCACGTTCTGCAACGATCTCTTCTTTAGCCTTAGAAACCATTTCATCTTTTAATACCTGCCCATCACGACGTGCTTCATCAATAAGAACCCTAATTTGGTCCCCTGCCAACCTAAATTTAGCATCAAGTTCGGATTGTAACTTTTGAGCTTTTAAACTAGCAGCTTCTGCCTCATCGATGGCACGACGAATGTTTTCTTCGCGTTTTTGCAAACCTTCCAGCATAGGGCCCCATGCTGTTTTATTTAGTGCAAAGAAAAGCAAAATAAACAGCACCAAAGTCCAAACTCCGGTATCAGCACTAAAACCAAAGATATCTCTTTGTTTTGAAGGTTGTTGATCACCATCAGCAACCTTTGCTTCAGGATTTTTAACTTCAGCAGTTTTGGCTTCAGCAATACAGTTTGTGGAAAACACAAACCCAAGGCTGAGTAAACCAAGCAAAGTCATGACGAAAAACCGTCGTAACATGGCCCCTCTACCTCCCGATTTAAAAGAATATAAACTAAATAAGGAAGCAAATAAGCAGTGCAAACAAGGCAACACCTTCAAGCAAAGCTGCGATAATAATACTGGCGTTTCTAAGGTCGTTAGCCATTTCAGGTTGGCGTGCCATGTTCTCAGCCATGCCTGCACCAATGTAACCCAAACCAATGCCTGCACCAATAATTGCCAAACCTGCACCAATGCCCTTGCCAACATTGGCAATACCATCAGCAGCAAATGCATCATCAGCAAAGCAGAATAAAGCTACAACCACTGCAAACATCAAAAACATCTTTTTCATCGAAAGCAAGCCTCCATAATCACCATAAAGGGGAAACACAACAAGAAACATAAGAGCTAAGTTACAATTATTTACGAATCACATAAACAATAGTCAATCAAATTTTAATGATTGCCTTGAATAGCCTTTTCATCATGCCCATGCTCATCGTGGGCCTGTTCTTCATGAGCATGACCTTCATGAGTAGCCATACCCATGAATAAAGCCGTTAAAAATGTAAAAACATAAGCTTGCAAAAATGCTACAAGCAGTTCAAGAAAACACAAAGCTAAACTTGCTGCCAAACTGATAACAGTTACACCAGACTGAAGCAAAATATTTTCGCCAGCAACTTTTACAGCAAAAAGAAGTACAGTAGCAAGAACCATATGGCCTGCAAACATATTTGCAAATAAACGAACAGCTAAGACTCCACTTCGAATAAAGATGCCAGCAAATTCGATCAGGAAAAGAAAAGCACTAATAACAGGCCCAAACACTGGAAGATCAATTTTCATCCAAAAGCCTTTAAAAAAACCAGCTACGCCATTCTTTTTGATACCTGTGTAATTAATAAAAAAGCAACTCACAAGGGCCAAGGCACCAGTAACGGAAATATTTGCGGTGGGAGAACCCATAAAAGGCAACATACCAAACAAATTCGAAAACAAAATAAACAAAAACAAAGTCCATAAAAAGGGAACATACTTATCAGCCAAGTCACCTAATGTGGGCTTTGCAACTTCGTTTCGGATGTAAGTAAGTAAGCATTCAAAAGCGTTCCAAAAAGGCCCACGCAAGATTTCGCCTTTAGAAACCCTACGACACAAGGGGATGTAGATTGCTGCAATTAAAACAGCAACAACTAACATCAATATCTTAAATTTGCTTATAGCAACATGATATCCAAACAAATCAAACGAAATCAATTTTAAGTGAACACCATGTTCAAACAAACCTAACTCATCAAAAAAATGCCAATGATGGAGTTGATCTTGAACCTCATCCATTGCGTCAGGTATCGGCTTAGACATAATTAAAGTAACCCACTTTTAAAACAAACAAATAACAAACAAATGGTACTAATCAATTACGAGAAAACAATTTCAACTTCAAGATTGATTCGAACAAGGCCAAGAAAAAGAAGAGACAAATCGCTATTAAAACGAGATGCTTGCTCATTTCTTCGTGCACTGTATTTTTAAAAAAAACAAAAGCAAGCAAAAACAACAATAATCGAGGAAGAGAAGTTAAAAAAAGTAAAGAAGCGTTATTATTCTTGTAAAAAAATTCATAAATGAAAGTAATCAGTTTTGAGAAAAAAAACGCACCAAAAAACATCGAAATCGCCAGATAATAATAAAAATGTTCTTCAATGCCCTCGTTTAGGGACAAACCAATAAAAACAGCAAGAAAAACAAGCGAAGTCACACCGTAAAAGGCTAAAATCTGTTTATCAAGTTTAGCAATAGAACCATTTGTTAGGGCATTTAAATCAGTCAAAACATGCACCTTAAAATAAACGCCTTTTAATATGAAAGGTAACCACAAGGACACCAATAAGAATGCCCGAAATTATACCAAAAGGCTTGGTTGAAGAATAAGAATCAAGAAAGGCACCAATAGCTATCGGAGCAAACATTTCGGCACCCAGGGACGCAAGTTCCACATAGATTGCAAAACCTTTGATATCGTTTTTATGATTCGGAACCATCAAACACTTCACTTTAGGTTAAATGTTACACTTGGGGAAACTATAACGGCATTCTAATATGGTTATAAGTCTTGATAATATAACGATTTCCAAAGTTTTTGTTTGACATTTTTTTCAATCTAATTTAATCTAACGCTACTGCCTTACGACATTCAAATGTTCAGTTTTAGGTTTAAATAATGATTGTGTTTGCAACAAGAATATGAATGTCGCATGTATCAGAAGTTTTAATCATACTAACCATTTCTTTTGACAAGGAGGTCTAAAGAAGCAAATGGCAAAAATTGCCAAATGGAGCATCGCATATGGCAGCCAAAAAGTCTGTAAACAAATCAAAAATTTCTCCCCCACCTGCAGTTCGTTCTGTAAATAAAATAACTAAAGAACCAGTTACAAAAGCTAAATCAACTTCTAAGATTAAGTCTTCATCGAAGCAAATGGCTATTAAAAAGAACAATCTCTTAAAAAAGCGTACCCAAATTTCCCTAGCTCGTGATTCAGCTCTAGAAGCACAGGAAAAATCTAGAATTTCCATGGGCGTACCAACTAAAGATTTAGCTGCTAAAGCCCCCAAAGATCTGCCAAAAGGCTACAATAAAGATCGAATTGTAGTTATGGTACGCGATCCTTTTTGGTTGCATGCTTATTGGGAAATAACACGACAGGCGATTCAGAGGGCAGAGGCAGCTCTTTCCCAAGATTGGCATAGCTGCAAGCCGATTTTGCGCCTTATTGATGTAACTTCGAATGATACCACTTGCTCGAGCGAAACCATCGTTCAAGACATTGAAATCCATGGCGGATGCAACAGCTGGTATCTTAATGTTAAAACCCCTCCGCGTTCCTATCGCATTGATATCGGATACCTTGCAAAAACAGGTAAATTCTATGTTCTTTCCCGTTCTAATGTAGTTACTACCCCCAGGGCAGGTATTAGCGACATGATTGATGAAAACTGGGCAGATTTAGATAACGAAAAAGCAGACAAAATCTATGCAATGTCCGGCGGATTTGACCCAAGTTCTAGCAGCATGGAACTCAAACAACTTTTTGAAGAAAGATTGCGCAGACCTCTTGGTTCTTCGGCAATAACTAGTTTTGGTTCCGCTGGATTTATTCTCGGAAAAAGCCGGGATTTTAAATTCCAAGTTGATGCAGAACTGATTGTTTACGGCTCCACTGATCCTAACGCTCGAGTTACTCTTCAAGGTGAACCTGTAAAACTTAGGCCCGATGGCACTTTTACAATGCGTTTTAGTCTTCCAGACAGCCGTCAAATTATTCCAGCTGTTGCTGTTTCACCTGATGGTGTTGAAGAACGAACTATAATCTTAGCTGTGGAACGAAACACCAAACAGCTCGAGCCTCTGGTTCGGGATGAAGATGATTAATGGCTTTGAAAGTAAGTTTTTGATCAATGATTTTATTTTTATCCATGGTTAACAGGAGCATTTCTAGGCAATAAATCATGGATAGAAGAAGTCTAATAAGCCCGGCAAATATAACCCATAATGCCGGGCTTATTTCGTCTGCATTAGAAACCATTTTCAGTCCGAACGCACCAGAACTAAGCCTGGTTCATATTAAACGCCGGGCAATGGCAACAGATTTTGAGATATCTTACCCCCTTGGGACGAAAGATGCTGTTTTAATAGCTGAGGATTGCCTTGATTTTATTTCAGTTTTAGAGAATCAATTATCTGTCTACATTCAAAAAAGTGAAGTGGTAAACATAAATCAAAATGCAGGAAAAACCCCAGTAGTTATTGAACCAAATCTTTTCCACCTGCTCCAAAAAGCAAAGGGCCTTAGCCATGAGACCAACCAAGGTTTCGACATTACAGCAGGCAAACTTGTAAAGTTGTGGGGTTTTTTTAAAGGACCTAAAAGAGTTCCAAGTGAAATAGAAATTATCAACATTCTTTCAGGATTTGGATCGGACTCATTAATTCTTGATCCTTCAAAAAGATCAGTGTTTTTTAGCAAACCAGAAATGGAAATAAATCTTGGCGCAATTGGAAAAGGCTACGCCTTAGACAGGGTAAAAAACCTTCTCCTCAATAAATTTGGGGTTTCCACATTCATGATCCATGGTGGGAGAAGCAGTATAGTTTGTGGCTCTTCTCCACAAAATCAATCAAAAGGCTGGCCTATTGCAATCAACCACCCTTGGCAGCAAAACAAACGCATTGCTACAGTTTTTTTGGAAAACCGGGCTTTAGGCATCTCTGCTGCAACCTATAATAATTTTGAGTCGAATGGGATTAAATATGGACACATTTTAAACCCTAAAACCGGATACCCTGCCAATGGAGTTGCAACATGTGTTGTAGCAGCAGCAGATGCGACCTCAGCAGATGCTTTGTCGACAGCTTTTTTTGTTCTCGGAACAAATGCTGCAATTCAATATTGTGAAAACCATAAAGAAGTTGGCATACTGATTCTTCCTGAAAATGAAAAAGAACAGGTTTTAGTTGTTGGCAATTTGGCCGTAGAGTTTTAACCTATTTGAATTGGTTCCCAAATTAAATTCATTGCGAGATATTAATGAATCGTTACACAGGTATTTGTTTGATTCTTCTCAGGCTTATAATTGGTTGGCATTTTCTATTTGAAGGCCTTCACAAGATTCATTCACTCTATTCACCCAAGCCTTTTAGCAGCGAAATTTATTTTCGTGAATCATCTGGGCCTTTAGGCAAATTCATGAAAGGATTCCTTCCTGATCCTGATTCAGAACTTGTTGCGAAACTGGATGAAAAATCAATTACAAATGAATGGAATACAACCTTCAAAGATTTTTCTTCTTCTTACCAGTTGTCACCGGATCAACAAAAATCCGCTGAAGAGACGCTTGATAAAGACCTTAAAAAAACATTAGACTGGTTTAAAGAAGGAAAAAAAGAAATTGAAATACCATCTCCTGATGGCAAACCAACCGGCACATTAAAAATCAACTACACAATTCCCCAGTGGTTGACTTATTACAAATCCAAGCTTGATGAATTAGACAAAATCCGATCAGACGACAGAAGTTGGTATTTAGGCAAAGAACTTGATAAAGCTCGTATTGCATCTACTAGGGCAGAAATATCTAAAGGTCGAAAAGAGCTTACCGATGAATATGAATCACAAAAAAATGCCCTCACTTCCGATTTGCAAAAGCTGCTAACGGTTGAACAAAAATCAACGGTTTTGCCACCTTCAAAAAAGAAGATGGGTTTTATTCATTGGATAAATTTAATGACAATTTTTGGTATTACAGCAATCGGAGCAGGGTTGTTCCTTGGCTTATTCACGCGAATTGCATGCTTGGGTGGGATTGGCTTTCTTGCAATGACTTATTTAACGATTCCGCCTTTTCCTTGGCTTCCAGTCCCTCCTTTAAATGAAGGGAATTATGTTTTTGTAAACAAGAATTTGGTAGAAATGTTTGCTATGATGGTTTTGGCTACCACGAATTCAGGTAGATGGTTTGGCTTAGATGCCATACTTGCTAATTGGCTTCCTAGCTGCTGTACTTGGGACTCTGAACCGAAAAATAAATCTGTCTAATTTCCAACTAACTGACGTTACTTATCAAAGGAAAATATAATGGCAATGGATCTCACCCCTGAACAAAAAGAACAAGGAAAGTCTAACTTTCAAAATGTTTCACAAGACCTTTCACGCAGAGGCTTTCTAAAAGGTTTATCTGCTGGGGCCGGAGTTGCAGCAATTACTCCAGCCGTATATTTCGGCTACAAATCCATGGAAGGAAACCCTGTTCGCGCAGCATTGATAGGTTGTGGTGATGAAGGCGGTATTCTGGTAGGGGCGCATAACCCTGAATATCTTAAGTTCACAGCAATTTGCGATATCCGCCCTTATAACCGCGATCGGATTATGGAAGGCGATCCTAAAGTACCGCTTAGACCTGGTTTTAAAAAGCTTTATGGGCCTGAAAGCAAAGATATAAAAATATTCACTGATTACAAAAAAGTTCTTGAAGACAAGAGTATTGAAGCCGTTGTAATTGCCACTCCTCTTTGCAATCACGCTCGAATTGCGATTGATGCCATGAAAGCTGGCAAGCATGTACTTTGCGAAAAATTAATGGCTTGGAATGTTTCACAATGCAAAGAAATGATCAAGGTTTCGAAAGAAACCCAAAAGATATTATCGATTGGCCACCAAAGGCACTACAGCATGCTTTATTCCCATGCATTTGAAGTGCTAAAATCTGGGGTGATTGGTGATGTAAAACATATTCGAGCACTCTGGCATAGAAACAACTCCTGGCCCTTTGTGGCTGATGCAGCTCCCAGATTCCCTATCGCCAAGGAATATCCTGCCCCTAAATATAGAGATGGTTGGTATCCACCCATTTATCAGATTGATCATGATGAACTTAAAGAACAATCCAAAATGTTTGGGTTCAAAAGTGTCGAAGAACTTGTTCGATGGAGGCTTTACAACGAGACTGGCGGTGGCCTAATGGCCGAACTGGGCAGCCATCAACTTGATGCTTGCAGTATTTTCCTTGGAAAAGTTCACCCATTATCAGTGAGTGGCGTTGGTGGCAAGATTTTCTATGGCCCAGATCGCAATGATCGCGATTCCGATGACAGCGTTTTTGTAACCTTTGAATTTCCTGGACCTAATCACCCAAAAGGAATGAACAAGGGTTCAGACAAAGATGATATTGTTGTAGTTACCTATTCATCTTTAAACACAAATGGTTTTGAACAATATGGTGAATGCGTGATGGGGTCCCGCGGAACCATGATAGTTGAAGCAGAACAATCGGTTATGCTTTACAACGAAAAAGATCCTTCAAAAAAATCCACTGATCCGAAAAGTACCAGTATCAGTGTATCCACCACACCAGGGAATAAACCTGTACTTGAAGCAAGCTCAACATGGGGCCCAGGCGGGGCGCCATCAGCGGTTGGCGGTGGAGCACCTGCTGCAAGCGGAGCTGGAACACCTGTGAGTCGCGGTTACAAAGAAGAAATGGAAGATTTTGCATACAAAATTAGGGTTTGGGATAAGAGCCCGAAGTCAGAAGCTGATATGCCTAGGTGCCATGGTAGGGTAGCTATGGCGGATGCAATCATTGCCCTAACATCAAACATTGCAATGAAGAAAAAGCAGCGTATTGATTTCAATGAATCGTGGTTTGATCCACTATCTGCAGAAGTACCAGATGGTGATACGGTCCCCCGAATCCCAGTAGTATAAAACAAAAAGGGCAGGGGCTTAAAAAACCTCTGCCCTTGTCCTTATATTATCGCCAAGTTATGGTGTAAAAGGAAGCAGCGGATTGGGATGAATTTGAGGCATATTTATTTGCAATGAGGTAATTTCCTTCTCTATTTTTTGAACTCCCTCTAATTTGTCCCAAACTTCCAATTCCAATTCCCCGATCCATTCTTTATTAGGTTCCAACAACACACATCGATCTTGCGCCTTTTCAAAATCAATAAAATTAGGATAGTTTGTTGCTGGTTCCAAACCAACCACATAGCCCTCTTCAGTGGCACCTAGATTTTTCCACACAGTAAAACATGGCAAAGCTTTAACATCAAATCGAATAACAAATGCAGCATTGATGTTAGGGTTCACAATAGTAGCCAAAGATTTTCCGGAAGAATGAGCAACGGGCTTGCAAAGAAACACCTGCTCTTTAAAACCAGACTGGGAAGGCCCAAAACTCGAATAAGAATTAATTGCAGCAGCAGCATTCTGAGTTTGTGGGGCTAAAGCAATGAGTGGAGCTTTCCAATATGATTTATCACTTAAAAAAGGTTGACCAATATTACAATGATAAAGAAGCTGGAATGAAGCATTGCTACTGCCTAGATTCTTAACCCTGTCCGTAATTTTTAAACGGTTGGAACCAATCTCTATTGAATAAGTGGATTCAAGCACAAGTTTTGGAGAAAAAAGCGATGCCTCCTCAACCACACCTTTTATCTCAATAATACCTTTTGAATTATCAGGGGTCCGAATGCTTAAAGCAGATGCTGGTAAATTTGATATTCTTCCATGAAGAGTATAACGATTACCATCAATACTAGTTCCCGGCGGGCCATTAGAAACTAGACCACATCTACAAAACCATTCGTCAAAGCCATCAAGCCAACCAAGCCCGTTTCTGCGTTCTAATTCAACATATTTAGGGTGAACGGGCCCGTTTACTGGAGAATCCCAACCAAGCCTTAAATCCCTGTATTTGCCATTTCCAAGACCCATCCCTTTGCCAACAAGAATGGTAAACTGAAAATCACCAGCATTAACTTCAAGAACTTCTAACCCGTCAGAAAGCCCTCCTTTAAGAACTTTCTTAACCACTGACCAAGAGTTATCAGGGGCAATCACCGAATAATTATCACCCCAATTCTGACCTTTAACAAATTGAACAAACGCCATGATTAAATTCCTGAGGTTTACTTAACGCCATGCATCATCAAAGTAAGTTTACGGCTTATAACAAGCAAAACACAAGCAGAAGCTGCAAGTGCTCCTGTCGTATAAGTGAAATATTCAACAGGTGGGATAGTACCATAGGTTTCACCTAGAGCCCCGGCAGCGAAATTACCAAAAGCACTAACCAGCAACCAAAGCCCCATGATCATAGTTGCGAATTTGGCAGGTGCAAGTTTGTTTGCCATAGAAAGCCCAACAGGAGAAAGACAAAGTTCGCCAATAGTAGCCAAAATATAACTCCAGAACAACCAGGCAGAGCTTACTTTAAACTTTGAAGAACCGACAAAAAGCATGTCCATACTATTGCGAAAATCAGGGTTCGCTCCAGCAAGAAGCAAGGCTTTGATATCTTTTTCAGCCAAAGTCCCAGAAAATAAAAGTGTATTATTTTGCGCATTAAATTTCACCATACTCTCGGGAAGACCTGCATAACGAATATCAAACCCAATAACGCTATCAGGCAATTTGAGTTCAATTGGAAAAGTTTTATTACTAATTTTCTGTTTGCTTAATTCCTTGGAAATATCTTCCAAAGCCAATAAGAGTTCTGGAGGCGCGCTTGACCTTGCAACACGATCTCGCTCAACATCTGCAAAAACTCCCCGGACAGTAAATTGTTTTTTTGAGGAATCGTAAGTTAGTCTTCCACCTTGAATCGGATAAACTTCTTTCGAATCAGGTTCATTCAAAAGAAGTTCGCCATTTTTCCCAATGGTAATTGAAGATGGCAATTTATTACCCTTAAAATCTGTAATAAGGGGAACATTTTCAACAAAAGAAGCGCCAATCATCACTACAAAAGATAACGACATGGCAAAAATACCCAAGGTCATTTTAATAGGGATTGATAAATCCATACGAAGCCAAAGCCAAGCAAAAAGAGGCGCCATTATAAAAATCGCCAAAGCATTAATGGATTGAAACCATGCTGTGGGAACGGGATCAAAGCCAAATCCATCATCGTTCTTTTTGTCTTTTAGTTTAAATAGTCCAAAAAAAGAAGGCTTTTCTTGATTTACAACAGGAAGAGTGTCACCTTCTTTAACAAAAACGGAATCAATTACTGGTGGGTACTTATTTTCTTCGGGCATAGGTTTAAAAAGGTAACGGTTAGTGGTTTTATCAGCCCAAAGATTTAAAGCATTGCCTGCCTGTTCAAAAGCAGCCCAGAAAAATATTGCAAAAAAGCCAAGGGCGACGATCGTGAGAACTCTGTCCCTCATTGCATTTTTTACCCGACTTGCGATCCAATAAACAACCAATAGTGAAACAGCACTGATCAATGCAGGCGCAGCAGAAATTGGTTTTGATGACGCTTTCCAGCATGCAACACAGATAAGAAAAATAGCTGCAAACAAAAGTGATTTTACTGCAAAATTAGAAAAGGAACCAAGTACAGATGGAGTTTGGTCTGCGTCTTTTTCGCTTAATGGTTGATCCGCATCCTTGCTTTGACTTTCCACTTGTATTTCTACACTTGGAATTTCTTTAATCAAAGGCAACCCAATCAAATAAGTAAGCATCCCTACAACCATGCCAATACCTGCCAGTGCAAATCCCGAGTGGTACTCACCCACTGTGTTTTCCTGCAACCAACCACAAGCCAAGGGAGAAAGAAAAGCTCCTAAGTTAATACCCATATAAAATATGGTGTAGGCCCCATCTCTACGGCGATCGTTCGGTGGATACAACCTACCAACTTGGGTAGACATGTTCGGTTTAAAAAAACCATTGCCAATGATTAACAAGATAAGAGCAGCATAAAAAATATTGCTTGCCTCAAAAGCCATTAGAAAATGGCCAACAGCCATTAATCCTGCCCCAATGATTACAGCCCAAGTATTACCTAGATAACGATCTGCCAGGAAACCACCTAAAATGGGTGTGACATAAACGAGAGTGGTGTACCATTTGTAAACGGAAGAAGCATCAGATTGAGTCCACTTAAAATAATTAACCATGTAAGTAATTAAAAGGGCCCGCATCCCGTAATAGCTGAATCTTTCCCACATTTCGGTAAAAAATAAAACATACAAACCAATAGGGTGCCCAAGAAAAGTTTTATGTTTTGTAGCATTTGTCAAATCAGACATATTGTTAATTCCTTTAAACTCTTTTAATGACAAAAGGATATGTTCCTTGTGTTTTTTCCAAGATCATTTTTCCTACATGGATATGCAAGTATACCTTTAAGCTAAAGGTTTTACTTTTTCAAGTTTGTATTCATCTCTTAATCAAAAAGATGTTTAAATCCACCCATTATCACGCACACTCTATGAAAATGAGTATCTGGGATAAGTAGATGATCGAACCAAGTAACTCCTTCATCTAATTTTGGTATGACCTGAATTTTTGGGACACGTTTGTAATATAAGGAAGCATAATTGAAAACCTGTTTAATAAACTACGCTATTATTCAACAGGGTATTTCAGAACATCACCGAAGTAAAAGGAAATGTTCTCTTCGTTGATTAAATAAAGTGAAGCAAATTTTCTTTTATAAAGAAAATAAAACCTAGGACAGCATTATCTAAGAATCTTTAATAACAATTTAAAACAATCGCAAGCAACTAAAGAGGGGGCAAAATATCAGTTTTAAGGCAACGGGCAATTTGCCTTACAGCTTGCCTGAGGCGCTGTTCGTTTTCCACCAAAGCCATACGAAGGTAACCTTCTCCAGCCTCGCCAAAACCACCACCTGGACTAACCGCAACTTCACCCTCTTCAAGTAATTTCATGGTAAAATCAATCGAATTCATCTTTTCACGCCAAGCTAAGGGGTATTGGGCCCAAACAAACATACTGGCCTTGGGAACATTAACCTGCCAACCAATCCTTCGCAGGCCTTCAACAAGAACATCACGCCTTTTCTGGTATTCCAACGCTTGCTTTTCAACCAAATCTTCACCATGCCTTAGAGCAACAATCCCAGCGATTTGAATTGGTTGAAAAATGCCATAATCGTAATAACCTTTGATCGTAGCAAGAGCTTTAACCATTTCTGGATTTCCGACGCAAAAACCAAGGCGCCAACCAGCCATGTTGTAACCTTTGCTCATGGTGATAGTTTCAACACCAACATCTTTAGCACCAGGCACGCTTAAAAAACTGGGCGCATGATATCCATCAAAGCAAACATCACCATAGGCAAAGTCATGGATCACCATGAAACCAAATTTCTTTGCTAATTTAACAACATCAACAAAAAATTCTTTTTCAACAACCGTAGTAGTGGGATTGTGTGGATAGTTTAAAATCAGAACTTTAGGTTTTGGGTATAAATGCTCAGCAACACCTGAGATGTTAGATAAGAACTTATCTGGCTGAGTACAATCCAGACTAATCACATTTCCAGATGCAAGTGCGACTGCATAGACATGAATTGGAAAAGAAGGCGCTGGCACAATTGCAGTGTCACCTGGCCCTAACAATGCCAGACACATATGACTAAACACTTCCTTGGAACCAAGCCCAGCTAGGACTTCTCTATCCGGATCAAGAGAAACCCCATGCTTGCGCTCATATCTTTTAGAAATTTCATTGCGTAGATTTTTCAGACCATTACTGACAGAATACCCATGATTTTTTTCATCTCGCGCAGCTTCACACAATTTATCAATGACCATGGGATCTGGAACATCGCGGGGATTTCCCATACCAAGGTCGATAATATCAGCACCTTGCTTACGCATCTTGTATTTAAGTTCATTGATTTTTCCAAACAAATAAGGCGGTAGTCTTTTCACCCTATCTGCGACCTGAACGGAAAATAAACTCATGAAAATAACCCAATAGAAAATATTTGTACACCTATAGGATATCACAGTGAAACGGTTTCGAGCAACTCCGCCACACCATAGATTCATGGAATTATCAAATTTAGCTTCCAAGAATGTTCCGAAAATGTTTAATTTAAGGATAGTATGGGTAATTATTAAAAGAAGGGATCACAAATGGCAATTGGAAAAAATGATGGATCGGGCAGTTCAACGGGATTTCGTACTGCAAGAGGCAGAGACTGGCCGAGTGTAAGGCAATTTAATGTATTTGTCGCGAACCGGGTTGGCGGACTCATGCGAGTTGTTCGCTGGTTTGAAATGACAGACATTCGAATTGTATCAATTTCGATTGTTGATTCAGCTGACTGTGCAATCATAAGACTGGTGTTAAGTAATCCAGAAAGAGCGACCGAAATTTTTGCCCAAGCTAACCTACCCTTTACCGAAAGCGATTTGCTCATCGTAAAACTCCCAAACGATCCCCAACCCTTGTTATTAATCTGCAAAGCACTTCTAGAGGCCGAAGTGAATATTCACTACGCTTACCCACTTCTCATTGGCCCCAGTGGAAATTCAGCACTTGCCCTTTATGTAGAGGATCACGAAACAGCCACATCGACTTTAGAAAAAAAAGGTTTTATACTATATACAGAAAAAGATCTGGACCAAGACGAATAAATAATTCGATGATGTTTAACCTGAGATCATATTCTCAATTTCAAATTTGACAAAAATATCAACCAAATTTTTGGCTTTAGGCCTGTCTTGTAAATTGAAAGAAAGCATTTCAACGATAGCATTAACAAGCTTAGGATTTAAACCTCCAAGTTGCTGCCTTAGTTTTGCAGGCGGATCACTTTGGTGCCTTAATAGCGTTTGAGAAATTGTACCTTCAGGGTATGGCAAACTACCCGTTAACATCTCAAATATCAAAACGCCTAAACTATAAATATCATTCTCCAAGCTTATTAAAGGAACTGCAGCGCATAATTCAGGAGCGATATAATTAGGAGTACCAAGCATAAGATTGGTTTCAAGTTTTTCATTCATTCGAACATTTGCAGAAAATGCAAAATCTAAAACCTTAATTTTCCCAGATTGTTCAATGATAATGTTTTCCGGTTTGATATCGCCATGCGTGAATCCAAGACCATGCAACTTCGACAACAACGAAAGAACTTGCCTGGTAATCTCAATCACAAGGGAGGGACCAAAAGAAAATTTTCGACCTAATTCTTGGCGCAAGGTAGAACCATCAATTCTTTCCATCACAAAAAAATAAGGTTTGTTCTCTGTATTGGTTTTAAGAAGTACCGGACAAGCTGCGTGTTTAATAGTCTCAAGAATTTTGATTTCGTTTTTCAAAAAAGCCAGAGCCTGCTTTTCATAAGGATAATCAAGACGCACGGTTTTAATCACACAGTGAAGACCCGAAGCCAAATCAATTGCGCTATAAACAACCGTCACAGGCCCCTGCGCCAATAAAGACTCAATCAAATAACCCGAATAAACTTCTTTATCTTGACTCATATCGCAACACATCCAATCGCAAGCAATACTTTATTTACGCCTAATTTTTTCCAACATAGCTTTGGCTACAGCGGGTGGAATAAACTTGGAAAGATCTCCCCCAAGAACAGCAATTTGCTTCAAAAGCGAACTACTCAAATGTGAATAGATATCCTTGGCAAGCAAAAACACTGTTTCAATATCTGGATCCAAAGCCATATTTGCAAGCGACATAGTGAATTCGTAATCCATATCACTTGTAGTGCGCATACCGCGTAGAATAAGCTTGGACTTAGATTCTTTAACAAAATGAACCACTAAGTTTTCAAATGGTAATACTATCACATTAGGAAGATGCGAAGTGGTTTGTTTAACCAAAGCAACCCGTTCCTCAAGCGAGAACAAAGTACTTTTATCAGGATTAATGCCAACCCCAACTAGAAGTCTGGGAAATACCTTGGAGCCTCGTTCAATAATATCCAAATGCCCAAAATGAATAGGATCAAAGGTTCCAGGATAAACAGCCATTCCTTCCACAGAATTTTTATTCATGACAAATTCTCGCAATTAAAAATGGCCTAAATGTATCCTTAAGCCAAGCAAAAGATTATACATTCTACATTGTTCTTTTATTAATGCTTAAAATGATGGTAATATCAAGTCATGTTCATGGATTATCAACAAGAAACCGCTTGGGATTTACGATTAAACCTTTTGGGCACCCCTATTAGGGTACACCCAATGTTTTGGATAGTCACCGCTATTCTGGGTTGGCCCTATTACACCATGACCAATGACTTTACAGTACTTCTAACCTGGATTATGGCGGTATTCTTCTCCATACTGGTTCATGAATTAGGGCATGTTTTTATGGGAAAATACTTTGGAACCCAAGGTTATATAATACTGCATGGATTTGGTGGAGTGGCCATAGGAAGTAACAATTTGTCAAATCGATGGAAAAGAATAGCCGTAACGCTTGCGGGCCCCGGAATACAACTCTTACTTTATGCTTTCATTTTTTTCCTATCAGAATCAAGAGTAATTCCACACGAAAATGAAGGGCCGTGGTTAAAGGTTCATCTATTTGTCGGATTTCTACTTTTCATTAATTTGTACTGGCCAATATTAAACCTTTTACCGGTATTCCCCCTGGATGGTGGGCAAGCATTACGCGATTTCCTAAGCTTATTTTTAAGATCTGGAGACAAAATCACTTATACTTTATCAATAATTGTTTCTGTTTTAATGATTGTATACTTTGCCAAAACCGAGAACCTCTTCATGATTTTTCTTTTTATCATGATGGCTATGCAAAATTTTGAGCTATTGAAACGCGCTTAATTTGAACTCGAAAACTGCCGTAATTTTTTGAAAACATCTTGAACACTCACATTTGCACTGCTGGCAAAAACCTCAGCACTCGCAATGGTACCTTCTGCAGTAAACTGAACCGTTGGCTTTGAACCTAGCTTAATCATTGCAATAGAATTTTTACCAGAAAGTACTTCGAAATAACTTATTTCCTTAAACGATTCTGGCCCAAGATTAACTGGTGCGATTGGAGCAGGGGTACTGGTTGCAAGCACTTTGCCCTCCCAAAAACAAAGAGGTTGATGTGAACCATGCAGATAACCCTGAATCTTAATATCAGCAAACCCAGCTAGGCCATCAACTTTTGTTCCAACCCAAAAAGTAGGTCCAAAACGAACCTCGGGTTCTAACTGTGGCAATTCGTCAACAAACTCCAACTCTCCATTATTTTTCCAAACAACAAACGATTGCTTACTTACCACTATCATTTTAGAAAACGAATTCGCAGTAATTCCCTGGCAAATCATCGAACCAATTTTTATCCCTTCCAACAAAAAAGAAATCTTCATGTTCCCTATTTTTTTAGGCAAAGACCCAAGAGGAAAAACAATGGGAATAAAAGATTTGGAACCTTCAGTATTTGAAATTCTAGCGACCATTGTGGCGGGAATTCCTGAACCAACATCTATTGATATTGAAGCATCTAAGTTGGACAAGAATGCTGCACCGTACTTCGATGAAAGCAATGCTGAAACGGAAACTCCTTTACAGCCAGCCATGAAAAACGATTGGCAGGAAACAATCTGAGAATCAAAATTACAGTGAAGGGCAGGGGCGTGAACCTCAACGCTTGCTAAAAAAGCCTCTTTGCTCAAAAAAGGAATCTCAATCTCCGAGATCAATTTCTTTTTAAAATAGATCTTTGCTTTGCTATCCTTCGATAAGTTATCTAATTGGAATTCAACTTTACCGGCCTTATGCCCTTCGGCATCGTTGATGTGCAAATGATTTCCTGGGATTGAAAATGATTTCCCTAGGTGCAAACTAAAATCTGATGCGGAACAAAGAAATTTATCAGGAAAACGAATTGCAACTTCCAGAAAAATCTTATCTGCAAACCAAGGAATTATAGGGCTTAAAACCTTTAATCCATTAGATTCATACCCCAGTTGCAATGCTTTGTTTTCGGTCATAAACCCAACCCGCCTGAAAGTTCTTTCAACTTTTTCTGAATTAAATCATCGACGTCAGCAACTACTTCGGTCGACCGACAGCAGAACAGGCAGTTTTCATTTTTCGAGACGTTCACAACAATTTTTTTAAGGCTATCTGAAAAAATCCCTTCTACTTTCTGCAAAGGAAGCAAAATGGAAGAAGATACTATTTTTGCATCTAATAAATCCAAGGTTGCAAGTGCATGAAGTGCAGCAATAGATTGAATGGAAGCAAACGATGCAGGGATTCTTGCCTCTTCCACTTGCCCAGACGGATTACTGTAGTCAGGCTTAAAATCTTTTGAATCCTTGGGGCCTTCCCGTTTTAAATAAGTACAAGCACATGCATAGCAAGGCCCACCCGGAACAAATGTATGGACAAAACCACCAATGCCGCCGCTTAGCACTTCGCCTAAAGTCCATGGAATGCTATGTTGCCTCATCAAGGCGCACCAATGATACTTTGCCTCCTCATTATCAACAGCGCAGACGCCAAAATCCGCACCGCTAATAGCATTATGTATTTGTTCTTGTTTATCCGGATCTTGCAGAAAAGCCTCAATTGAAATTATCTCAAGATTAGTATTGCGATCTTTTAACCACTTAACTGCTGACAGCAATTTAGACTTGCCAACATTATCTGAACTTAAAAGATGCCTAGGCAAATTATGTGGCTTAAGAAGATCCGGCTCGATAAGAGTAACTTTAGAAATGCGCAAATCTCGCACCAGCATGTCGATAACAGACATACCACCGCTTCCCAAACCGACCTGAACCAGATGAGCCATTTATCGCGCCTCCGGTAAGGGCCATTCGCCCGATTGTTTCCAAATTTCATAACAAGCCAACCAACGCCAAGCAGCCATTACTGCAAAAATAACCGTGAAGGAAGCAGGATCCCACCGACTGGTTCTCCGAGTGCTGCCTTGCTTCCACAAACAAAGTTGTTGGCCAGGTAACAGATGTGGACACGGGTAATCCAACGCTGTTATCACCCTAGTTTCTGGTGGAATAAACGGATACCCTGCCATGAGGCTTGTTTTTACCTCAAACACATTATGGGCAGGCTTAAGCTTATAGTTTAGCGCCAATCCTTCTGCAGTAGGCTCGATCGTAATGCGGTACTCAGGTTCCCTATCGCGGTTGTACTGCTCGATGACAGGAAACTCAACAGAAACAAGCCTACGCTTTGCAGATTCGTTTCGTAATAGAATCGGAATGTAGTCGTTCATCTACATACTTTTAC
>Ga0209296_1000938_pt1 | contig 23955 bp, 41 predicted proteins | sample S_130206_EF_Meta_FD_187319 | JGI IMG/M metagenome (GOLD analysis project Ga0209296, IMG submission 187319) | Freshwater microbial communities from Lake Simoncouche, Canada to study carbon cycling - S_130206_EF_MetaG (SPAdes) (version 2) | ecosystem: Environmental > Aquatic > Freshwater > Lake ...
AAAACCAACAATGATTCCAGGTATAGTAAAACTTGTTGGTAAAGAGTACGAAGTTCCCAAAGGAAGTATGAAAACTGCTAAAGCAGAACGCAGTAAAACTGAATCTCGTATTAAAAATACTGAGAAAAGGGCAGAGAAAAAACGTCAGCCTAAAAAGTTGTACTAATGATTAACAAAATTGTTAAGGGTTTCCAAAACAATTCTGGTGTGCGTATCCCTATCACTCTTCCTAAACCGCAAGGTGCAGATAGTGGTGGTGGGGGTCCACGTCCTACCCTTCCAGGTATGGAACAACTTAGAGGTAAATCACAGGCTCAAAATGAACGTACCGATTTAGCAAAAGGTCGTGTTGAAAACTTTAGAAAGAACCTTGATAAGGCTAATGTCAGAGTTAATGATATTAAAAAATCTGGTGGTTCTAAAAGTGAATTGGCTAAAGCACAAAATGATGCTGCCAAAATAAGACAGCAATGGAAAGAATCAAAAAGAAGTCTTGATGCAGTTCAAAAAAATAAAATGTCTTGGGGTAAAAAGGAATACAAATGAAAGATTCTAGATTAAAACGTGCAGGCGTTTCAGGTTTCAATAAACCTAAACGCACACCAAGTCATCCAACTAAATCACACGTTGTTGTGGCTAAGTCTGGTTCGCAAGTTAAAACTATTCGCTTTGGTCAACAAGGTGTTACAGGTGACAAGCAACCAACTGCACGTCAAAAATCTTTCAAAGCACGTCACGCAAAGAATATTGCTAAGGGCAAAATGAGTGCCGCTTATTGGGCAGACAAGGTGAAGTGGTGAAGAAGAAAGCGTTTTGGGATAAGAAGAACCCTAATAAAACTTCTAAGAAATTATCTCCAACACAAATTAAAAGTGCTAAGGCTCGTGCTAAGGCTGCTGGTAGACCGTACCCTAATTTGGTTGACAATGCCGCAGTGGCGAGAAAGAAATCTAAATGACAACATTCAGTGAGTTAGCAGAAGAAGTCCTTATCAATCTTGAGGGTTTCACTATGCGTCAAGACCGTACCACATATTTAACTGCTGCTATTGATGATAATGATTTAACTCTTGCTCTTGCATCAGGTGACAATATTGGTAAAGGTATTCTTGAAATTGATGATGAACTTTTACATATTGACTCTGTTGACCGTTCTGACCGTTCTGCTGTCATCTCACCTTTTGGTAGAGGTTATCGTGGTACTACTGCTGCAGCACACACTATAAATACTAAAGTTACTTTTGCACCAACTTTTCCACGCATCTCTATTAAGAGAGCAATCAATGATACTCTTCGTGCTATTTACCCTAATGTTTACGGTGTAGCAAGTACTACTTTTACTTTTAACGCTTCACAAAATACTTATCAATTACCTGCTGCTGCTGAAACAATACTAGCAGTTTCTTGGGATTCTATTGGTCCTTCAGGTGAATGGCTTCCAATCAAACGTTGGAGACACGACCCTATGGCTGCAACAGCAGACTTTGCTAATGGTAACACTATTACTTTAAATGAACCAATTCTTCCTGGTCGTACTGTTCAGGTTGTTTATACTAAAACTCCTACAGCGTTGTCAGCCGATGCTGATGTTTTTACAACTGTTACTGGTCTTGAGGAATCCAGTCGTGATTTAGTTGTTTATGGTGCTTCGTATCGTATGGCATCTTTCCTTGACCCTGGTCGTTTAACGTTTACTTCTCCTGAAGCAGATGCTAATGACCAGACACGTCCGTTTGGTTCTGGTACTTCTACTGCAAAGTATTTGCAGAATTTGTATCAGCAACGTTTATTAGAAGAATCTAACCGTCTAAATGGTAAATATCCAGTAAGGGTGCATTATGTCTAGAAAGTATTCCAGCGTCTCTCTCGAGACAGAAGTTGTTGGTTCTTTAACCACCGTTGCCACAACTATCACTGTTACTAACGCAACAAATCTACTTGGTGGTGTTAACCCCGCATCTATCAACGCAACCGATAATTTTATTGTTGTGCTTGACCCTGAAACATCTTCTGAGGAAATTGTTAAAGTAACAGGTGTTTCTTCTAACACTTTGACTGTTACTCGCGGTCACGATGGTTCTACTGCTAAGACACATACGTCTGGTGCTAAGGCACGCCATATGGGTATTGCTGAGGATTTGCGTGATGCTGCTTCTCACGTTGAGGCTACTGCTGCTCACGGTGCTACTGGTGCTGTGGTTGGTACTACTAACACACAAACTTTAACTAACAAAACTATTAGTGCTGCAAGTAATACTATTAGTGAGATTGCTAATGCTAACATTGCTGCTGCTGCAGCGATTGCTGATACTAAGTTAGCAACTATTTCTACAGCAAGTAAGGTTCAAAATTCTGCTACTACTGCTACTGCTTCTAACTCTGGTTCAGCGATTGTTTCTCGTGATGCTTCAGGTAACTTTGCTGCAACAACTATTACTGCTGCTTTAACAGGTAACGTTACTGGTAATGCTTCTACTGCAACAACTCTTGCTACTGCTAGAGATTTTCAAATCCTTGGTGATGTTGAGGCTTCTGCTGTTTCTTTTAACGGTTCAGGCAATGTTAACTTAACAACTTCTATTGCTGCTGGTGTGATTGTTAACGCTGATGTTAACGCATCTGCTGCTATTGCTGCAAGCAAGATTGCTGGTACAGCGATTACTGCTGCAGATACTGGCACTGTTACTAACACAATGTTGGCTGGTTCTATTGCCAACACCAAGTTAGCAACTGACCCTTTGGCTCGTGCTAACCACACTGGTACACAACTAGCATCAACTGTTTCTAACTTTGACACACAGGTTCGTACTTCTAAAGTAACCGATTTGGCTGTGCCAACTGGTTCGTTCTCAATGAACTCACAAAAGATTACCGACCTTGCCACACCAACATTATCTACTGATGCTTCTACTAAAGCATATGTTGATACTTCTATCACTAACCTTATTGCTGGTGCACCTGGTACTTTGGATACTTTGGATGAGATTGCTGCAGCACTTGCTGATACAGCAAACTTCTCTGACACTGTTGTTCTGAAGTCTGGTTCCACAATGTCTGGTGCTTTGGCTATGGGTACTAATAAGATTACTGGTCTTGGTACACCAACTGTTTCAACTGATGCTGCAACCAAGAACTATGTTGATACTGTTGTTATTGCACCAACTAACTTAACTGGTGTTATTACTTCTAGTGGTGCTGCAACTTCTATTGCTTCACAGACTGGTACTGGTTCAACATTTGTTGTACAAAACACACCAACTTTAACCACACCTGTTTTGGGTGTTGCTACAGCAACATCTATTAACGGTACAACTATTCCAAGTTCTGCGACCTTGGTTAAAACTGCTGACACTACTTTGTTGGTTCCAACCCAGACAGGTCAGTCAGGAAAGTATTTGACCACTAACGGTACAGCGTCTTCTTGGGCTGTTGTGTCTTCTGGTTCAGCAACTTATTATCAAACTTCAGCCCCAACTGCTACTGCTGTTGGTGAGTTGTGGGTTGATTCTGATGCAACAGCATCAGTTTTAAATACTAACGATTTTGTTCAAAAGACAGAAATATATTCGGAATCGATTCATCCGTTCGTGATGATGGGAGCATAAGGAAAAACAATGGCAATCACATATAAGGTGTTAGCACAGTCTGCACCATCAGCAACAACCAACACTGATGTTTATACTGTTGGGTCAGGTAAGCAAACAACTATTTCTACTATCACAGTGTGTAACCGTTCGACAACTGCAGCAACGTACCGTATTGCTGTTCGTCCTAACGCTGCAACTTTGGCTAATGAGCATTACATTGCATATGATGCACCTATTGGTCCTAACGATTCTGTTACTTGGACTATTGGTATGACTGTTGATGCAGCAGATGTTGTAACAGTTTATGCTTCTACAGCAAACTTGTCTGTTAATATCTTCGGAGCGGAGATTGCATAATGGGAGTTAAATCAGCATCGGCTTGTGGTTTGTCTAGTGGTTTAAAACCTGGTTTGGTTTTATTGTACAGTGCTGACCTGTCAGGAACAACATCTTTAAATATTGATTCAATTTTTAGTGCAATATACAGAACATATAAGTTAATTTTGGTAGGAAAAATAAGTACTTCTGATGCTGATGTTAGTATTAAATTTAGAAAAGCAGGAGTAACTACTACTGATACAAATTATAATAGACAATATCTTCACGCATCAGGTGGAACCCCTACTTCTGGTTTATTAACTGGTCAATCTTTTGCAAGGTTAGGTAATCTTGGAACAACTCAATCTGGTTTAGAAGCAATGATTTATTCACCATTTTTGTCAGAATCAACTGCAACATATGGTCAGGCTGCAACTTCAACTACTACAGCAAATGTTAGAATTGAAGCATTTACTCACACAACAGCAGAATCATATGATGGTATACAAATTGCACCAACATCAAATTCTATTACTGGTCGTCTAACAATTTACGGAGTGAATCAATAATGGCTAAACAAGCGTACGTGTATTCTGGAACCAACTGGGTTCCGTTGGCTTCTGAGGTTACTAACCTTACTGGTTATCAGACTAAGGCATTGAACCAGTTTGCTCACAGGAATTTTATTATTAATGGTGATATGAGTATTGCCCAACGTGGTACTTCAACTGCTTCTATTACCACTGCTGGTTATTACACAGCAGACAGATGGGGTCTTGATATAACTACTTTAGGCACTTGGACTATGAGTGTTGAAAATGATGCACCTACAGGTTCAGGTTTTAGAAACTCTGCAAAAGTTAATTGTACAACTGCTGACGCTTCACCTGCTGCTGGAGATTCTTTTCTATTTCAACAAATAATAGAAGGTCAAAATCTTCAACACATTAAAAAAGGAACTGCTAATGCTGAGCAACTAACAGTATCTTTTTGGGTTAAAGCAAATGTTACTGGTACTTATATTGCATTTTTACAAGATACTGATAATACTCGTTCAGTATCTAAAACTTATACTATTAATGCTTCAGCAACTTGGGAATATAAAACTATTACTTTCCCTGCTGATACTACTGGTGCTTTTGATAACGATAATGGTGGAAGTTTATATTTAAGATTTGTTTTAGGTGCTGGTAGTAACTGGACAAGTGGAACAAGAAATGAAACTTGGGCTTCTTTAACTCTTGCTAATTTGGCTGCTGGTCAAACTGTTAACCTTGCTTCAGCAACCAGCAACTACTGGCAGATTACTGGTGTTCAACTTGAGGTTGGTGATACTGCTACACCTTTTGAGTTTAAACCTTTTGCCAAAGATTTAGAAGAATGCCGCAGATATTATGAAAACTCTTGGTACCCAGGTGCAACTCAAGTTAATTCAGCAACTGCTATCACAGTAAGTACTACTGGTTATTTAACAATAGAACCAAAAGTTTCTAAAAGAACTGATATTACTAATTCAAATACAACTATCTATAATGGTACTACTGCAAATCAGATAAGAAATATGGCTAACAATGCAACAGTAAATATATCACCAGATGGTACCGCTATCAATGGTTCAAGTACAAACATTGTTTCTTTTTATGACTTGAGTCCTTTTGCTGCTAATACTCATTACGATTTTAACTGGATTATGAATACGGAGTTATGATGAATTATAGTAAAATAATTATAGAAGACCAAGAACATATTTTATGTCACAGAGATAATGGTACAACGTTTGCTTTTATAAATGTTGAATCTAATGATATTTCTGAAAGAGAAACATACCTTGCTTGGGTTGCTGAAGGCAACGAAGCACCAGTTAGAGGAGCACAATAATGGCTGCAGTACCAATATACGTATGGAACGGTTCCGCCTGGCAAGAAACAGGACCAACCATCCCAGCAAACCCAATCAAATACCAAACCACAGCCCCATCCAGCCCCTCCACAGGGGACATTTGGGTTGACTCTGATGGTGATGTGACCACAGGTTCACAACAGTTCCAACGTTTCCGTTTTGTGGCTTCTGGTGGTGAAACAACTATTTCTGGTGCTGATGCTAATGGTGCTGTTTTGGCTTACACAGCAGGTTTGGAGCAGGTTGTTTTGAATGGTGCTGTGCTTGTTCGTGGTTACGATTATTTGGCTACTACTGGTACCACTATTACAGGTTTAAGTCCTGCACTTGTTGCTTCTGATGTGTTGGAAGTGTTTTCTTTTATTGCTTTTACTGTTGCTAATACTTATACACAGGCACAGGTTGATGGGTTGTTAACTTCTTATATTGGTTTAAGATTGATTACTCCAACTTCTGCTGACAATGGTACTGTTGGTGCAACTGGTGCTGTTACTTTTTCTGGTGTATCTTCTGTTTCTTTAAATGGTTGCTTTAGTTCTGCTTATGATAATTATAGAATTGTAAGTACTATAACAAGTAGTTCAGCAAATGATACTGTTTATTTAAGATTAAGAGCATCTGGAACTGATGATACTTCTGGTAACTATAATAGAACTTTAGTTGAATCAAACAGTGGTGGTGTTACTAACAGGTATGATTCTGGTGCAACAAGTTTAGATGCAACAGTAACACATAGCGCATCTGCTAATGGTGGTGGATTTTCTCTTGATTTAGAAAGACCTTTTTTGACACAATGGACTATTGGTTTATTGAATTCAGCAGGTAGAAATTCTCTTGGTGGTTGGGTTGGTCGTGCTGGTGGGTTTACACATAGTGTTGCTACTTCTTATGATGGATTAACTATTTTTACTGGCTCAGGAACATTAACAGGCACTGTCCGTGTCTACGGTTACAAGAATTAAAGGAGAACAATAAATGACTAAGGCTCGTGATTTAGCAAACGGTGGTTTCGGTTTAGTTCTAATTAAACCTTCTACTGTTACAAATGGTACGGATAATGGTAAGGGTACTGTAAGTTTCAGTGCTCAAACAAGTGTGTCATTGAATGGTGTGTTTAATTCTACTTATGAATCTTATAGAATTATTGTAACTTTAACTGCTTCATCAGGTAATCCAACAATAACTTTTAGAGTTAGAAGTGGTGCATCAGATAAAACTGCTGCTGATTATTATTTTGCTGGATTTAATTCTTCACTTGGTGGTGGCACAATTGGTTCATACAGAGGAAATGGTACAACTTCTCTTACAATTGGCGATATTTTATCCAGTGCTGCAAATAGATATTTAACAGTAATAGATATTGCAAATCCATTTACTACAACGGCTACCAAAGCAAGTTATTCAGGTACTTACAGTAATGCTAGTGATACTTTTGGGTATGGTGTAGGAGCATTTATTAATGATTCACTTTCTTATGATGGATTTACCATAATCTCTTCAACAGGAACTTTTACAGGAAAAATTTCAGTTTACGGTTATAATAATTAAGATAAGGAACACCTAGTGGCTTTATCAAGCACAATCAGAACACTCCGTTCAAGAGACATCACAGACGCAATCCCATTCAACGTGGGACAACCATCTTATGTTTCTGACATTTGGACAAACACAACTGTTGCATACGATGTTGCAATCGGTGGTCTACCATTCTTCTACGGCATCTCAAATGAGAGACCTTATGAACGTCAGACTGCACCGTACAAGAAACAACAGTTTGATAACAGTAAAGAACCTGGTGAGCAAACACTTGAGGGTTGGTGGATTCGTTCCCAATCATCTTTTCATCGTGGTGCAGGAATAACTTTCTTTGACCCTTCTGCTGGTGAAGAAGTAGAATACCGTTTCAACACTTCACAAGGTGTTGATGTGTGGACCAAAGGACAAACAACTTTATTAAAGGACACAGTACAGGGTTTAAGTTCTGCTAATAACACAATCATAGTTGGTGCCAATGATGGCACGAACGATTGTCTTGTTGTTGCCGATGGTTCTGCTTTAAAGAAAATTACAATGGCAACTGATACTCCAACAGTTTCCACTTACACTCAAACAGGTACTGCTTCAGCGATACAGTCTTTGGCAACTAACGGTTCCAGATACTTTTTTGCAAACGGTACACACATTCATTACGGTAACATTGGTAGCACAACTTCTGACATTGAAACATACAACTGTTCAGTACCAGCAACAATTGGTTATGTTAAACAAAGACTTTTTGCTGGTGTGGCAAACGCTTTACACGAACTTGATGCAACTAAAACAACTGGTGGTCATACTTTACCAACAGCAATCTTTACACATTCAAACACTTCTTGGGTTTGGTCAGCAATATCCGAATCAGGTTCAGCAGTTTATGCTGCAGGATACGCACGTAACTCCTCAGCCATATACAAAATAACTGTTAAAGATGATGCAACACTTAACACCCCAACAGTGACAGCAGAACTACCTGTTGGTGAAAAAGTTTTATCCCTATTCTCATACTTGGGTTTCATTCTTATTGGCACCAACAAAGGTGCACGCATAGCACAACAGTCAGACACAGCAGGTAACCTTGTTTATGGTCCACTAATATTTGAAACCTCACAAGGTGTTAACGGTTTCACAGCCAAGGGCACATATGTTTGGTGTGCTTCCGCATCTAACGGTAACGCAGGTCTTGTTCGCATAGATTTGTCAACAGAGATTTCACCTTTAAGATATGCTTACGCCTCAGATTTGGAACAGTCATCTTCAACTGGCACAACTTTAAGTGTTGCTTTGATTGGTTCACGTTTGGCTTTCACTTCTAATGCTAGTGGTGTGTGGGTTGAGAAGAATGCAACCTATGTTACTTCAGGGTTTTTGCAAACAGGTTTCATTCGTTATGGAACATTGGAACCTAAGAACTTTAAACGTGTTCGTGCAAGAGGTATTTACACTAACGGTGGTTTGTTAATTTCACCTGTTGGTTCAGATGGAACAGTGTACGAAACAGCAATCTACAACTCTATCATTGGCACACCAGAGGTTAACATCATTAACCCACCTGGTTCACAAGAGTTTATTGCAATGAAATTTACTTTAAGTTTATACAAAGACCCAACAGATTTAACATCAACATTAGACACTACTGGTCCAACGTTTAAGGGTTACCAGATTCGTGCTCTACCTGCAACACCAAGACAGCACCTAATCCAACTACCTTTATATTGTTACGATGTTGAAACAGACAGATACAATGTGCAAGTTGGTTACGATGGTCGTTCTTGGGAACGTATACAGGCGTTAGAAGATTTGGAATCTACAGGTGATGAGGTTATCTTCCAGGATTTTACTACTGGTGAACAGATAACTGTTGTTATTGATTCTGTTGGTTTTCAAAGGGCAACACCACCTTCTGGGGGCTTCTCAGGTTTTGGTGGAAATCTTACAGTTATAGTTAGGGAAGTTGGATAAATGAAATTAAGTATTATTAAAGATGTAGTGTTTCGTTCTGCCGCATTGTTTTTAACAATGGCATTACCTGCTATCGGTGCTGGTGCTTTCGCTGGTGTTGAACCAGTTAACTCCGCAATCATTGCTGGTGCACTTGGTGTGTCAAAGGTTCTAACAGATTTAGCCAAAGCATTTTTGGAAGACGGCAAACTTACACAAGAAGAAGTAGATGGCGTGTTCAAACGTGCTACCAAGAAATCTGAAGGCGGCAAATAAGAATGGGTTTACCAATTAAAAACGGTAAAATTACCACACCTTATAACAAAAAAGGCAATATGTGGAAATCAGGTTTTCATACTGGTGTCGACTTTGCTGTCCCTGAAGGAACAGAAATCATTGCTGCTGTTGATGGAAAAATTTTAGCCAGTAACTGGGGCAAAGCCTACGGCACCCAACTGATTGTTGAATCTAAAGTTGATGGTAAAAAAGTGTGGATGATTTACGCTCACTTATCTAAACTATTAGTTAAGGTAGGAACAGATATTATTAAAGGACAAGCAATTGCTAAGTCTGGTAATACAGGTAATTCATCTGGTCCACATTTGCATTTTGAAGTTAGAGACAATGTTAGATGGTCTGCAGGTAAACCTGTTGACCCTAAGGATGTTTTAGCAGTTTAATTAAACTCAATGGAGGATAATTGAGAAGGTTTGTTTTAGTATTATTGATTGCAATTTTAACAACTTTAGTTGCTAACCCATCATATTCAGATGATGTGACAATCAATCTTGATTCTACAACACCTTATGTTGATATACCTGTAACTGTGGTTGAACCTGTTGACGCTGTCATCTCAACCACTACAGGTATTCGCAGTCCAGGGTACATTGATTCTTGGATTGAAGTTTGGCAAGGCTTAAATAAACTTCGTGCTGATGATGATGGTAATCATAGTTCTACTAACTGGTTAGCATCTATTATTCGTATGCCTTTAACTGCTGGTGAATACTTTATTCGTGCTACTTCTTTTAATTGGATGGCAAGTAACTACACACAGTTCCCTGTAGGTACTTACTTGCTATCTACTAATTTAACTGTAGCAATACCTTCACCAACACCATCAGGGTTAACCCCAACACCGACAGTGTCGCCAGAGCCAACGCCATCAGAAAGTGTGACTCCTTCACCTAGTCCAACCCCAACTCAGATTTCATCTTCGCCAACTCCTGAGCCAACACCTGAGCCTTCTTCTCCTTCTCCGTCACCGTCTGATATTCCGCAGCCATCAGAATCTCCAGAGGTTCCAGTTGGTCCAGTTCAAGAGCCAGACGAGCCAGACCTTGAACCTTTTGTAGAGTTAGTAGAGCCCTTTGAACTTCCGATTCCAGATGTTCCAGATACTTTAGAAGAAGTTGTTGATTCGTCATTTAACGATTTCCCTTCTTCTTATGAGAACGACTTGCCTTCTTTAGATGAGGAAGTTCTCGAGCCTCTCGACTTATCCTCCGAAGATGTTTTTTCCATTGACGAAATTCTATCTCTGCTTTCATTTCTTCCAGAATTTTCATTAGAGAACCTGCAAGAAACGTTCCAACAAATATCTGAAACCATAACTGTTGCATTTGAATCCGTTCCTGGCGGCGAACAAGTTCTTGCTGCTGCCGAGTTTGTAGGTGAGCAATTCACTGCTGCTGCAGAATTTGCTACCAATCTTGGTACCGAGTTTACACCTGAAGAAAGACAAGAAGCACAACAGGTGGTACTCGGTGCTGTAATCGTAACACAACTATCAACTGCTAGGAGAATAAAATGAAGAGTGTCTTAAAGTTTATCTTGAAACATCTTGATGCTTGGGCTGGTGAAGCATTCACCCTTGTTGGTTTAACTATTGCTTGGATAGTTTTACCACCAGGAGATACACGTAACGTTGTAGGTATCATTTGTCTTGGTGCTTTCGCTGTTTGGACCTTGTTTAAGGTAACCCTGAACACCGAATCAGAGGACAAATAAGGGCAAAATTAGACAGTTTAAGGCAGGATAGGTAGAGATACCTATACCTGCCTTTTTTTCCATTTCATTTTCAATTGATATTGACCGATAGGTGGAAGGTCATTGGTCATAACTATGACTTCGTGTCTGGTTTTATTAGCCCAAGTTGACCACGCTTTAGCCCAACTATCTGCACGTTTTTCCATAGGAAATTTGATAGCCCAGTCATCTCGCATAGCAATGTTGCTGGATTGATTATCATAAATGTAATCATTACTCCACCACATCTGTTATCTCCTTTTTAATAATAGGATAATCCCTATCATAGTATGGATGATGACCACCTAATCTGTTAATGATGGCATCAATAGCACGTGTTACACGCATACGTGCAGCCTTCTCGTTAGGTAGATTCAAAGCGTTAGATAAATCTTTAGAGTTACGATTACACATATGCCACACAATTAAAACATTCTGTTGTGTTGCTGGTATTCTATCAAAAGCGTAAGAAATATCTGCTTGCATTGCAAACAAATTATTACCCTCACTTGGTGCTCTTGATGTTCTATCGTAGTTAACATCGTGCATATTATCTGGTCTTGACCAGTCACCATTTATAATAGATGGTAATAGTTCTTCAACCATTTCACGACGATAATAAAACACATCATTAATCTCATACCCTGATGTTTTAGCCTTCTCGTACTGACAAAACTTTAACGCAGCATTATGTAAAGACTTAGCAAACAGTTTGTTTGCATACTTTTTATCGTCCATATAATACCATTCAATTATTTTGTTCGGATGTTCAGCAAACCATAACCAAAGTTCTTGAACAATATCATCTTTAGCAATCATAGGATATTGTCTGTGCTTTGATTCTGATATTTGTTTAACCATTGAACCATATTCTTTTATGTAATCTATTACCACTTATATTCTTTACCTTCCACAACAAATGAATTATTTGTCATTGGTACAGGTATCGGTGTTACTTTACCTTTATTTATATAGAGGATTCCGAAAGCACTTTGCCAGTTAGCACTTCCACCTTTAAGGTAAGTTGCTTGCTTTAAGTCCATCATATTTCCAACTTCAAAACCATAAAGACTTGAAGTTACTTTCCCATTAAACGAAGTATTAAAATGGAGGAGTCCGAGTTTATGTGTGTGTCCACAAAGTACACTCATACCAATCTTCTTTGCTAATGTCATTGCTGTACCACCAGCGTATGTACTGGTTGAACCTTCATCACCGTGACCCATTACCCAACCAGGTGCAAAGTTCCATAGTTTATTATGATAAGTAATATCTAAATCACGGTAGCCTAATAGTTTTTCATATTTCAAATCACGTAAAGATGAGAAGGCTGGCGCATACTTTTCAGTATAACGTTGTATCCTATCACCGTGATTACTTCTCATAAGATGAAAAGGTTTATCACCTACTGACTTACGAAACTTACTCATAATAGAAGTTGTTTCATCAAGGTCTCGTTGCAGATTAGAATGTTCTGCTGCATAACTTTTAGACCAACGTGCTGGGGCTAAACAATCAGCCTCATCACCAACACAAAAAAGTTCATCTGGTTGATAGTCTTTAACGAATTTGATTACAGCATTTATTGCAGATTTATTATGCAAAGGTATTTGCATATCCGATAAGACTACTATGCGTTTCATTCAACGCCTTCCCATTGTTTATCTAGCACCATCATTGCGATGATAGCATAGTTTGCTATATCCATAAACGAATCACGTAAAGATTCATTCTCTGGCGTGGCTCCAGTCTCAACAAGGTTGTTGATGCGAGCAAGTTTGTCAAACATTCTTACTCTTAATCCGTTTAATGGACCACCAGGTGAGTCAGATATATTCTTTGGACCGTAGTCTTTTTGTTTTTTAATCAACAGTTCTGCTAAACCATCTGTGTATACATAGGTTATTTCAGCAAATCTTACTTCGTTATACACTACGCTGCTACCTTTCCTCTGAACCAATCTGAACCTTGCTTAGTGAATAGACTATTAACATCTTCACCTTCTGGTATTGCAATAGGTATAACACCAGAAACTTTACGTGCGAGTTCTTTAGTGAACTCTTTACCTGCAGGGTCACCGTCAGCAAACACATAGATACGTTGGAAGTCAGCCAAGATTCTGTAATGATGTGACTTAATGTTCTTAACACCTGGCACACCTACTGCTGGGATACCAAGTTTAGTTAAAGTAATTGTGTCCACTTCACCTTCGCATACAGCAATCCAATCGGTTGCTTTGAACAATGCGTTAACGTTATACAGTCTTGTTTCAGAGCCAGGTAAACTTAAATACTTTGGTTCCTCGTGATTGATTGCACGAAAACGTAAATCAACAACACCTGCTGGTGTTATGTAAGGAATAGCAAGACGACCTTCATAAGCCTCGTGACCTACGAGTGGTTGGTGTACTACCCCCAGACGGAAATACTCTGCGTCTTGCAGAGATAGTCCCCTGTTGACTAGGTACCCTTCTGCCAAGTTTACTGCTTGTTGGTAATGTGATGTCGCTTGTTCCAGTAATCTCTTCTGCTCTTGATTTTGCTTCACGGAAATCAATCCCTTCTTGTATCATTATTATTTTGTATAAGTCACCAGATACTTCGCAAGCGAAACAGTTAAAAGCATTTACATCATTGTTAACTGTTGCTGATGCGTGTCTATCTGGGTGGAATGGGCAATTAATTTTTCTCCAACCACTTCCTGTTGGTACTTTTTTAGCACCGTAGTACGACAGGAGTCTAGAGATTGGAGAGACCATTAGTATCCTGCTTTCTTCAGTAACTCTATCAGAGTTTCAACTGGCATTGTTGCATACCAGTTACCAACATCACCTGTGCCACGACGTTTATGTATCACAGCACCTGTGTCTGCTTTAGCGTTCTTGATTTCAACTTCTAACTCTTTGGTCCAGCCTGCCAAGTCGAACGTTTTGTGGTTCTTGATTTCAAAACAAACCCCAGGTACGCCAGCAATGTCGCCCCTATCGTTTTTATCCCCTGCCAACCTGCGTTCTGCATACTTCCACCCTTTTTTCTGTAGGTATTTAACAACATCTCGTTCAGCCCCTGAGCCTTTGCGCTTACTTGGAGTACTCATACTCACCTATATTCGATTCGTTGTTACAAGTGCAATACCAAATAGATGAACAGATATAACATCTGCCATCTTCATTTCTCATAAACTTAAAAACAATCCAATAAATAATGTTGCAACAAAAAAGATTACACTTAACTTAAACAAGACAGGTTCAATCCAGTCTTGCCAAGGGTTAATAGTCTTATTCATTTTCTTGATTTTCCCAATCAACATAACATTTTTCACAGAGTAATATCCAGCCCTTGTACACAACACCAGCGTGCCGTTCTTTACAATTCATACAAGGACTGAATACAAATCCTTGGTCAGTATCAGTATCTATTATAACCCCTCTTTAGGGTCAGCCAAATACATATACTCTGGCGAGAAGGACAAGAATACTGCTTCGGTACCAGAAGCGTTTGCTTTACCATAACGATTCTTTACAGGTGCAACAGCCATAAAACCATTATCTGTTTGTGACATCGTACAAATAAGAGCAGGTAGTTGTGATACTTTACCTTGGATAGATGAACGAGGTGGGCAAGGCTTACCTTCAAATGCTTCACTTGTGTGATGCAATAGAAGTATCGCAGCGTTAGTATCTCGTGCAAGATATTTTATTTCTTTCATAACTGCACGCATACCTGACCATTCCTCACCACCACCATCAGTAATATCAATCAAGTTATCTAGCACTATCAAGTGTGGGTTCTCACCGTGCACTTCTTCAAACGCTAGAACTTCTTCATCAATATCATTGAGTGTTGGCGCAGCATCAAAAGCCCACTTGATATGGCTTGTCTTTGAGAGTTCTCTCTTAGCAAGTTCCATATCTTCTGTGATTATTCTTTCTGCTTCTTCTTGACTCTTACCTGTAATCATTGAGAACAGGCGCATACTCATTGTGTGTGCGCCTGTATCTGCTGAGATGTACAAAGTTGGAACTTTGGTTCTTAATGCAATGGCTAATGCAAGTGTTGACTTACCTGCACCAGGTGCACCAGCAAACATTGATACTTCGCTGCGTCTCAAAATAATTTTTGACACATCAAAAGTATTGAACACAGATGGTAATGGTTCCCCACCTGATTCTGTTTTACCAATTGTTCTAACTAATGTTCTCATCTAGTTCCTTAGATATTAACTGTCTTGCATTTTTCTGGTGAACCCATTGGTGCTGTACAAGCCCAGAAGTCTTTGCCTGTACGTGGTCCTTGTTTTGCTGTGCGTCGAACCATTGGTCCGTGTGCACAAGCAGGTGCAGGTGCGTAGCCAGCCACTGGTGGTGGCACTGGTGCAAATGGTACTGGTGTTGGATTCAATGCGCTCAATGCTTGAGCAATTGATTCATTAGTTTGACCTAAGAAGGCTTCCTCTAATGCACCAACAACGTTACCTATTTCCCCTGCTACTGCGTCGTTAACGTTTTGAGAGAACGAAGTCCAATCATCACCACGTACAGTAACGATTGTTCCAAGTTTACTTTTAACGTTGGCAACATATGCTGATTCAGTTGACATTTATTTCTCCAATCGGAAGTGCTTGACTTCCATTCTTCCAATAACAATGTTCCTGATAAGAACACATTTTACAAGTGTCAAAGTTAGGAAGGTAGATATTGTTTTCTCTAGCCTTCTGAAACATTGCCACAAGTTCATCTAGTTTTTGTAGGCTCAACGCCTCTAGTGATATTGGTGGTGTTGTTGTTCCTTGCCTTGCCATCCAGTATGCACCATATGAAGGGCGCACACCTATAGCGCGTTCCATCATTGATGCGTATATGGATAATTGCAAGTCTGATTGTGGTGTTCTCATTCCTGTTTTCAAATCCAGGATTACAAGTTCACCATCTGGTGTAACAAATACTCTGTCAACAGCACCTAACATATAGACACCACCGACTACAATTTCAAGTTTCAATTCAATAGCAGGTTTACCTTGAGGTGTTGTCCAGATTTTCCAACCTGAACCTTCACGCCATTGAACCCAAGACTCAACAAACTTTAAACCATTCTCGTACCACCACTTAGCGTTCTCACCATCAGGGTTAGCCTTAGTTGTGCGTACTGATTGACGTAAAGTTTCCAGTTGAAAATCTTCACCGTGTACTTGTCTGATGTTGCTGACTTCTTCAGCCCAAGCATCATCCCAAAGTTTATTTATTTCCAAAATAGTTGGTCGCCTTCTTTAATTGGAAGAAAACCTATTACCTTAGTTGTCTTATCAACATTCTCAAACTCTGTTGTAACAGGCAGGTTATCTTTCTCTGACCAAACTATATCAAACTTGTCCAAATTGAATGACCAAACACCTTCAGGTGTTGAGTTAATGTATAAAGGAATCATTCCTTTTAATCTTGCTTCACCAACAAGGCGAGCATACTTTGATTTCTCAATCAACAAAGTATTGTAATGTGTGTGCCTACATTTTAATTCAATAAAGGCATTAAGTATTACTGATGTGCAATCAAAAGTTGAATACTCGTTCTCTGCTTTCTTTAAGTCAGGTATTAACTCTGATAACCCATCAAATAGTTCTTGTTCGTTCATTGTTCTGACTCCCATTTCTGTAAATCATAGTTCTCTGTTGCAAGGTGAACAGCACTACCACCAAGCGACCACACAGCAGGTTGTTCCTCAACCTTTTGAATACGAGAGAGGTAGTACTGATATCCACACGCTAACCAAGTAGTTAAACTTGAATAAGAAACGTGGTCTGGGACTTCGTAGCCGTTAACCTTTAACATAATTCCTCCAAGAATTAGATGAGGTAACAGGCGAGAACGGAGGAGAAACCCAACCTGTTACCTCTTTGAAGTACGCTGGGTGAAAGAGGTCAGCAAACCCCAGCGACTTATTCATAGTAGCATAGACACCGACGACACCATCATAAGACACAGGGTGTGTCGTTACAGACAAGAAAACAAATAGGTTGTTATACTTGAAAAAGATAACAACAACTAACGCAGACTCATCAAAGAGTCTGCTTATATGTAATAACAAATAACAAATAATCTGGAGGTCAGATGTTAGAGTTATTGTTTGCTTCACCAGTTCAACCTGAGGTTCCTCGTTGGTCAGATGATGTATCTCGTTCATATGTGCGTAGTGCAGCAAGGAATGAAGGTTGGTCTGAGCGTCAATGGAATTGTTTAGATGAACTAATTTTTCGTGAGTCAAGTTGGAACCCTCGTGCAGATAATCCAAGGTCATCAGCATATGGTTTGTTCCAAGTCTTGAAAACTGAACACGGAACAAAAGTTCCTGAACAGGTTGATGCAGGGTTTGATTACATTAAACACAGGTACGATAACCCTTGTTCAGCGTTATCGTTTCATAACCGTAAAGGTTGGTATTAGTAAGTCTCTGATTGTTCGTTATCAGGGTGGTCAGTTGGGCAAGGTGCTGTAAGTTGAGCACCACACGCATAACATTCAGCGTCGTCAAGACCCCATACTTCAATCTCATAAGTGTTGGGGTCAAAGACGGCAGATATGCGTAGCCAATAGCAACCACATTCAGGGCAGGCAGCCGTTGGTATGCCACGCCAATCCAATTATTATTCCTTGTCATCATCAAAGATTATATCTACTACAGGTTCAAGCATCTGTGCCATAGCGATAGCGATGCTACCTATCATAGCAACAAACATAACTCTGTCGTGTTTAGACCCTATCATTTCTTCCCATAATCCATCATCTTCTATGAGAACAGATACCTTAGTTGTTAGGTTATCTATTAGGTCTGACATTTGAAATGCTTTCTCGTGGTCATTACTAAAGACTTCATTGACCATCTTTGCGATATCATCTTTATCTTTACTCATTGTGTATCATCTCCTTATGTGTGTAGAAATCAGCAGAGGTAAGTAATTGTTCTCTTACAATACCCCTGCTACTTGCTATCCTTGCTCGTTCTGCTGTGCTTTTACCACCCCATATGCCTTTGACTTCAACGCGTAAACCATACTCCAAACAAGGGGCTATGTGTTCACACTTTTTACATATTGACTTGGCATATATTGCTTCCTGTTGTTGATTCTTTTCAGGGAAGAATAGGTCTTGACCTATCTCCCTGCATAAAGGGTTTTCAAAATCAGGAACGGATGTGTTCACTTAGTTAGTTGCCTCTCACATTCAATAACAACTTCTTTTACCTCGTCGTTAAGAGTGTTTAGTATTTTCCAGACACTCCATATATCAAAGCCTGCACCTAGTGCATCAAAGATTTGATTGTATGTTTCATTCTCTATCATATCGTTGACCTCATTTACCAAGTATCTTAACTTGATATTAAGTCTCAAGTATTCAGAGTAATGTTCTGTGTTTATCTTTGGGTAATCATTAGTTGCTTCGTCTATCATCTGCTCACCTCCATCATTGTATTCATACAGATATTGTATGCGTCAACATTGCTTTCAGCAGAGTATATCTTTGTCATAAAGGCATCAACATCTCCATTGTTTCTCTTTAGTTCACGTATGACTTGTGCTATTGCCATTCGTGGGTCAATGTTTTCGTCTATCATTTGTTTCCTCCTTGTTAGTTCTACTGTCTAGTACGTCCTAGACAGTTAGAATGTTGACTCTTCCCATATATCTTTTCTGCTTGCTGCACTACCTTGATAGCACAAGCAAGAGTCTGTGTGTACGTAACATTCAATACAGAAATCACAGGTCTCACACACACCTGTAATCATTGCCATCTCTGTGAATGTATCGCCACACTCATAACACAAAGTCAAGTCAAGTGCTGAGTCTAAGTCATCCTCATCATAGACGGATGCTACTGATGTCCCATCACCATCTGACTTTGTTTTCCTACTTGGTAACCAAGACCACCGAGTATAGTCATACCTGTAGGAACCATTAGACCACCACAGTCCCTTCTCCCAGTCACCTAGTTGTTCGTTCACCATATACAATTCATAATCTAACTTGGGACTAGCGTTCAGGATAGCAATCTTGCTCCCACCTGCCCACTTTTCCAACTCGTCAAAGAATGTCTCATCATCTAGCGATTCGATACCAGACTTAGGTAGTAACTCATCGGCAAAGATTTTAGTATCGGAACGATTGTCACCCTTTGGTATATCAACAGGGAGTATGCCGTTGTGACCAAGAATAATCTTGTCACTACCACCTACCCTGAACGGATGACAGTTGTTCTTGTTGATACCTCCGTGAGTTGCAAGTCTTGCGTGAAACATTGCATACCCATCTGGATATCTATCTCTTACATTAAGAAATCTTCTGATTACATTGTCATAATCTAGACCTCTACCTGTAAGTATTGAGTCACCTGTGTGAACAGCGTAACCAAAACCATCTGGGTTATTGGAACACGCACACCTCAGTTGCTCATATGTTGGTGCTTGATTTGGTTCTGCTATGTGCAATAAACACATATCTATACCTCTTTCTCAACCATTAGGTTGTGTATGTGTTTATATTTATCTTGATTCTCCTCAACAAAGATACGATAAGTATCCCAAGTCAGGGCACCAACAGTAATATCAGGGATAGTTACATCCCTTGTATACTCCACGATGGATGCCACGAATTGTATGTCAGCAAGGACACGCTCAGGTTTGAGTGAACCCTTGAACATACGGATTTCTACTGTCTCACTATTGCAAAGATTGACAGCAGTATATCGGTCAGGATTGTAGTCCTTACCTAATATAACTTTGCCTGCCTTCTCCTTCTGACCATCAAATGTAGACCATTGGAGAGACGAGCGACCAGCAATAGCAACACATTGTCTTTCACTTGTGTTGATTAGATAGGCAAACCTCCACAGGTGAGACCTATCTTTGAAACCCTTACGAGATAGATGGATATGAATACCACAAGTCTTAGTATCCCAAGACCTGAAACCCATACCTGCTAACTTGCTAAGGATTGTCCAGTCAATTGAGACAGCAAACTCATATGACATTGGATGTGTGACTATCTCGAATCCTTCTTCGAGTGAGCCATCTGATTTGAAGTATGCAACAGGGCCAAAGTGCTCGCTCAATTTGCTGAGAGCGCTGCGTATGCTGTTGCCTCGACTTTCTACTTCTATCTCAAGACCATAAAACATTTCGTTAGAAAGTTTTAAGGACCTGAGGTCGTATCGTGAGTATGCTTCTTGTGAATTAGGTTGCATAAAGAAATCAGGTTCAGGTTTCCAACTGTAATTATCTAGAAACTCTGAGCCATTACACCTACGGCAAGGGTCCTCATAGTACTCATCACAACTCTCGCAGTAATGTGCATCCGATACACAATTACCACACCAAACATTGCCACTAACACCATTGCTATCATTATTATGTGTTAAGTCACCACATCTATCGCAATGGAAATAGTTATCTAAGCAACTGTCACAGTAAGAATTGTTAGCCCTCCACCCACCATCAGGTAGGTAAGATTCATTACAATCATCACAGAACGCTGCGCAACTATCACAGTAGTAATCGCCATCAATTTCTACTGCATCAGAACTATCTATATCCTCCATACAATCGGATACAATTTCTGTGCAACGATTACCATTACAAATAACTGGTGTGCTTGGTGCTTCTGGTTCATCCACTAAGTTCATACTTCACCTCCTTTATATTGCTAATTGTCTAGTAAGTACTAGACACCAACTACTGACCTAGTAATTGGCACATACCATTATTATCCCACACCTCAGGTGTTGAGTCAATAATGATATGGGTCATCCACTATGATTTAGTTACACCATATCTTTATTGGATATAGTTACACCATATCTTTTCTTGATTTGTGCATCGAGAAAAGCATAGGCTTCATCATCCATCTGACGACATATCTTTATTGCCTCCATTATCAAAGCGCAAGCGTCAGCCTTCATCCAACCCTTGCGAGACTTAACATTGTCAAGGACATTCACAATGAATAAACCTGCAATGCTACGATAACCATCATCAGTTATCTCTATTCCCACTATCTCCTTGTTCATCTTCCACCTCCCTATTATCCTCAGTAGTTACCCAAGCAGCCATATCCCAAGTAGGTGAGTACATAGGGTCAAGCATCAAATCAACAGTTTCAATATCTATATCTAACTTTCTATTAGACACGACACTTTCCTGCATTAGTGCACCGAGATGCTCGCGTGACATCAAACGCTCAGCGATTAACTTGTTCATCTCATCCTCGTACTGGTCATAATGTTTATTGCTACACATACTGCACCTCCTCTTTTAGTATCGCAATACCCAAACAATAATCCTCATTACACATACGCAACAAGCAAGGATTATCACAAGCATCATCACAATCTTTATCATCTAGGTGGTCGTAGCGTATAAAGGTTGAGCCACAATCACCACAGATATAATCTTTATGCTCATACAATTCCATACTTATCCCTTCTGTCTAGTAGGTACTAGACGACAGGCATATATCCAACCTGCCATCCAATAGTTGTTATCCAGCATATGCCAAGGATGACGCACATCACACCTTTCACATAGAAAAGTTTCCTCACCCATCAGTACATCCTGCTAACCTCATCAGCAATGGTCACTAATGCAACAAACAACAGCGACCACGCAAACCAACGCCAATTATTTCTAATCACAGAGCCTCCTCCAGTATCATCATCTGTTTGGCATAGCACTTAGCACACCAAGTGTTGTCATCCCTATCTAACTTGGCGTTCTCAGGGTACATATACTTACTGCACCCATTACATTGCACATCACACTCGAAGCAATCATTGTCATAGAGTCTTGACCCACAACTATTACAATGACCACGAGAGAACGCGTCACCCTCAGGATACATCAGGCACCATCCTGTCTAGGTGTACTAGACAACAACAGGTAATACTCATACCAATTAGTCGGCATAACATTACGAGTTGTCACAGGAAAGAACCTGCGTTCCTTGCGTTGTCTGAACTTGCTACCATTACTAACTATCACGAAGCGACCTGCCCCACGATAGACCTTGCTTGTTGGTATCGGCATTGCTATCTCCTCCTTGAACTAACTTGCTAACACAAGTTTACTACACAACAGACCTTGAGTCAAATATCTCAGAGCGTACATCAGAACCAACATCAGAACCAACATAGACCAGAGACAACATACTGACCGATTGTCTAGGCGTACTAGACAAATAAAATAAAATAGAACTAGCCCTCACCTTTCGGTGAGGGTAGTCCTTGCGTGATTACTTACTTGCTCAACTTGTCATACGCAATCTTGAGGGATAGCGCAATCTTGTCGAGTTCTGCCTTTGTGAACTTGCCTGTCTCGATTGCGTTTGCAATCTTGTCGGCTTTTGAGTCTTTTGGCAATGTATTAGCCTTGCGTCTGTTTTTCTTGGCTAATACTGCTGGGTGAGACTTGGTGCTTACTGCCTTGAGTTGTGAAACTTTGTTCACTTTGTTTAACTCGGTAATTCCCATCCCATTATCAAGATTGAACTTGATATCGGCAATGCTAATACCCTCGGCATCCACCTTGTCAGACCCCACTCGTTCGAGCATCTTGCCTATTGCAAGATATCGATTGATTGTGTCCTTGTTCACGATTGCCTTGCCCTCGCTTTGGTTCGCTGGGTGTTCGACAATCTCGCGAATAGTCATCCCTTGCTTAGTTGCTTGCATAATTGCTAAGCAAGCATCGGCAATAGGTGTCTTAGATGCGTTTACGGCATCTACGATTGCGCGTTCTGAATAGTGCGCTTTGACTACTAAGGTCACAACTTGTTCGAGTGTGACTTGTTCTACTTGTTCGATAGTGCTTGTCATATTGACCTAGTTTCTAGTTCTATATTGCAAGCATCTCGCCTTGAGATGCCCCTCAAATCGTCTAGGAGTACTAGACAACTTGAGGCACACCTCAAGTAAGTAATCACGCTATGGAGTTATCTTTCATTTTGTCTTGGTTCTCGGAGAGAGAGTGCGAGGCCTGTCGGCCCTTGCTTAACCTCTAACGGAGTGACACTAACAACATTACACGATGCCCCCCCATAGGTCAAATACCCCCTCAATTCCCTCACAAAACCTCGTGTCTAGGCCGTACTAGACAACCTCAGGAGATAGTTGACCCACAAACAACCTATGAGGCCAAAAACCCCAACCGAGGGTATTAAATCCCCAAAACCCTAGGACGCAACAGTCCCTTTTTTAACTTTTTTGGGTTATTTGCCTGCAACTGTGTAACCTTCTGACCTGCGGTTTTGTGGTTTGTAAAAGTTTTTTTGTTTTGTTGCGTTACCAAATGGTATGGTAACGGATTAGTATATATGTAAGGGTTTTTTTTTCAGCCTGGTATTGAAGGCTGTAGGGTAGTTTATAGCAGACTCTTTGGAGAGTCTGCTTTATTATATATATAATTATGATGGGATTTTTATGGCTGCTAAGGCTGGAGATTTTCATCACGGTAAGGCTGCGTCGATGCAGAAGAGACAGGATTATCTTGTTTCTATTGGTCAGGGTATGACTAATGCTGATGCGTCTAAGGTGGCTGGGGTTTCTCCTGATACTGTGAAGTATTGGGTTAAGTCTGATAAGCAGTTTAGGGAAGATTTGGATAACGCTC
>Ga0209296_1000940_pt1 | contig 23934 bp, 40 predicted proteins | sample S_130206_EF_Meta_FD_187319 | JGI IMG/M metagenome (GOLD analysis project Ga0209296, IMG submission 187319) | Freshwater microbial communities from Lake Simoncouche, Canada to study carbon cycling - S_130206_EF_MetaG (SPAdes) (version 2) | ecosystem: Environmental > Aquatic > Freshwater > Lake ...
AACAGACTTGTTGGTCAGGTCGCGGTAAGCGTCCAGATTGACAGAGTCGAGTGCGTCGGCTTCGTCGATTTTGGCTTTGAGCGTAGGCAGGGTCTCTTGCAAGATTGCCTTGTAGCGAGCTGTCTGGTCGTCGTTGCGATCTTCGTTCAACCGAAGTGCTTCAGCCTCAGCAAAGGCACTTTTGAACTCAGCACGCAATTTTGGCGATGCTGCCATGGGTATTACTCCTTGATGTAGGCGCGAAACGCTTCGAGAAGGTCGTTTAATGGGTCTTCAACTGCAACTTTTGCCTGGGCCGGAGCTTCGGCTTCTTCTTCTTCCGATTCGGATTTGATTCCGGCATCGACAAGCAGAGTTTCAAGCATTTCGTAGGACGCTTTGACCTGGGCGCACACTTGAGCCAGAAGGTCTGCCGTTGTTTGTGAGATCTTTCGCCCAGCTTTGAAGGACGAGATGGCTGTTTGCTCGTTTGCACCGAGTGCAACTGGTGAGATTTCCAGAAGTTTGGCTCGTTTGATCAGGCGTGAACCGCTCTCGGATCGCATCAACTCTTCTTCGGATGGGCTGTATCCAGCCTTCTTCCAGTAGTCGAGCGTTTCCTTCTTCGTCATTCGCTTGATTTGCAGGGGGATGATGCCCACAGAAAGCTCTTTGACAACGCCTGACGTGATGAGCTTGCGATCTTCCTGAGCCTTGACCGTATCCACCAGAATCGCCTCGAGGAACAGCCCTTTGGCATCCTCAAAGAGTTCGACTGGCTTGCCGATAGGATTCGCATGGTCGTGATTCACGCCACCGATAAACCCTTTGGACATAAACCTCTGGATATCAGCCTTGTAAGCACCTGGAGCGATGATGTCATTGTGGTAATCAAGAAAATGGAATGTCGAAGCGTATCCAGCAAACCCGCCAGAGTCGGAATTGTCAACCCTCGGTGCTGGGGCCAGCTTGTAAACCAGACTTAGTTCCGGTTCAGACACGATATTTTCCTCGCAATAGATTGATACTCACATATATATATTAACAGATAAACAATTGTTGATGCAAACTAAATCTTTTCCGGTTCTGCCGTGTAGTCTCCTGTACGAAACACGCTGACTGTCTTCAGGTATTTGTCATGGGTCTGATCGGCCAAGAGGAGCTTTAGTTGCTGCCGGAGTTCGTCCATGACCAGATCGTCTTCGCTGCTCAACTGCATTTGAGAAGCATGTAGCCAAACCCCCAGAAGAGATTGCAAGCGGGAGTGATGCAGGACACAGGCTTGAAAGCCTTCGTTATCCTGAACATCAATTTGCTCGAAATCGACCAAGAGCGAGTCAATTGGAGACTTCTTTGTGACTTCATCGTCGTCGTCTGGTTCTTGAGGCATGTCTAATGGTCCCTATTGCCAGAGCGATTGTGTTGAAGATCAAGTACAGATGGAAATACAGCAGGAACAGAGTCCAGGCTACCAATTGAGTTTCGCCCAAGGAATTTCTTTACGTTGCCAGCCAGCCAGATCACTGAAGGCCCACGAATCGCCCTCTTTAAGCATGCTTTCCGCAGTTTTCTTGCGGATCTTATAGCTTCCAGCGGGCATCCATTCGGGTTTCGGGCCTGAGATCCAGTCGTTGCCCCATGAATTTAGAATCACTGCGGAATCGTCCGAGAGGTCAATCCCAATGATGATCTGTTGGTGCGACCAGGAGCCTTTAGGGGCTGAGAATCCGTTTGCATCACGCTTGTAGCTAAACCCCTGATCGGAAGCGACTGTGACTGGGTAACCAGAGGTGATCGCACTGACCAGTTCATCCCACTCGTCCACCTTAGCGTAAGACTTGATTGGGTGGAGCTTTGCCGTAGGCTCGAGATCGTCAGGAACACCTTTTCGGGCATAGCCTGAGCAGCACAAAGCCGCAGAGTATTCTGTAAGATCTACGGATGCATATTTCTTACGGGGGAGGCATCCATATTTCTGTAAATACTGGGCCGCCCAGGCTCCGACCGAGCCTTCCCCTGAAATTCTTCCACCACCGATTTCGACACGACTACCCCAGTAGATGGACATGCAGTCAAGGCGACCGGGATTCTCAGCACCTTTATCTGTTATGTCTTCGGCTACGAGGATTTCTGCCGCCATTCCAGCACCGTTGGCAACGCATGAGCCGCAGGAGCCTTGATTGTAGATCCATTTGTCCTTGCCCCAGACCATGTCCATGTATTTTGTGAGGATCACAGGACCAGTCGGAGCAGAACCCATGAGGTGGGGAGCCGTTGCGGAAAAGCCTTGGATTCCGTTTTCGGAGACGATTCGGGCGACTTCCTGAGGATCTTTGTGCCAGCCGAAGCCGAAATTGAGGGCGTCGTAGGGGGTCATTTGCTCAACTCCTCACAGGCCTTTTTGATTTCAGCTAATGCTGCCAGCAATTCTTCGCGTGTCTTGTATCCCTTGCTTGCAAGCAGATCGCCAAGACCCACACCAGCCCAATAAGTCCGAACGCCATTGTCGTCAGCACTCTTTGCCAATAATCCGATGATCTGAGCCATGTCCAGGCCCAACGCTCCAGCCTGTGCTTCCGTGATCTGTATCGATTTGTCGAGGGCTAATGCCCCTTGCTTGCGTTTTGCCTTGTCAGGCACAGTAATGGTGACTATGGACCAGAACTCGTTTGCAAGGCCTGTCAGGTGCGGGGGAACGGGCTTCTTTTCGGAGTCAGGGTTTTCCTGCCCGTCATAAGCCTTGACTGTTCCAGATTGTGTCCCGACAACGTATGTCCTACCGCGATCCACAAAAACAATGGAAACTTCCGTCACCGGAGGCACATTGAAAGAGGGGATCGAGGTCTGCCCAAGTAGCATCAATGCGGCAAAAAGCATAGTCAATCCCACCCCTCCGGCTTGTCCTGGTGTTCCCACTTCTCGTACCAGTCGTCATCCATAGACCAGTAGAGACACAAGGACAAACCGATAAGAATTCCAAGTATGATGTATCCGAAAGTGGCTAACACCCGTATCACAGGCCAGCTGTCGCTGCGGCTACTGCTTTGGAAATAGCGTCTTCACGCTGAACCATTGCGGCTTTAACCGTTTCCTCGTTGAGGCTCACGACTTCGCCCCTGGCGAGTTGCTGGAGCAATTCCTTGATCACTTCCACGATCAGTGGGGTCATCAGGCGTATGATGAGTTGGGTAAACATTATTTGCATGCCCCGTTGGGACAGATGTAGATGTAATTCATTTTCGTTGCCGCTGGCTTGCGATTAAAAAGAAATAGCCTTGGGCGACGACCACCATTACCTGGGCGAGGTGGCAAAGTGATCAGCGGCGACACAGTCTTTTCAACCGTAGTTGTTGTCGTGATTACTTGAACTGGATTGCAGTTGCCTTTTGGGCATTCCGGCTGTGCGGCGTACAAGAAAATGGCTTCGATAAACATGATTGCTCACCTTTCAAGTGATTGGAGTCGATGGAACCGTTTGACCAACCGGCACTTAGATCACCTTACCCTTCTGGGGACAGAGGTTATTTCAGGTCGATTGTCTCTTCTTTGTCAGTCGAAGATGATTTGGATGTCTGGGAGGAGTTGGATTGCCGCTTCTCTTTGAAGCTCTTCACTAAGCCCGCACTTGCATATATCACAGCCGCAACGCTGTACAGCAACTCTGCCCAGCTCAGATCGACATTCACCAGATTGGCCCCCACCCAGTTTGTTGTGACAGCAATTGGGCCGATCACCCATCCCACATTGGGGTTCAGGAGGTCGAACGAGGGGTCGGGTGTTTGCATCGCTAAGATCCGATTGGGGTCTTGGGGTGCGGTGCGGTCGTATGCTGACACGGTGGCGGCGGAAGACGACATTTCGAGGCCTCTTCATATAAGCATATTATAACCTGTTACTCGCCCTCTTGTAAATACTTCATCCCGACTTGATGAGCCTTAAGCAATGCTGCTAAAGCGGATGCGACTGAAATTACGACTGCTGCTGCCGGACCTACATAAATCTTGCTGAGGTTCTCGAGGATGACAGTCAGAAGGGTTAGAATCAAAGCCGAAACCGAGCCTGTTCCGAACGCCTTTAGGAGCGTTAATTTAAGCTCTTCGACGTTGATGTAGCCCTGAAGGCTCGGCAGATTCTTTAGTTCGTCTTCGCTCATATCAATCCCCCTGTTTGACGTTGAATCCATACTTGATCATATGTTCTGACACAGATTCGATGCCGGTTTGGTGAATGACGTAAACATCGGCCAGATAGCGTGCAAAGGTCTGCTGAAAGTCTTGAGTTGTCGTGACCACCAGTTGCTTGCCAGATAGAAGCGTTTCCAGTTCAGCCTTGGCTCTAATGCCTTCGATTGCGAGCGATTTGTGCATTTCTGGGGCGTTGTAGCCTTTAAAGCGAACATGCTGCCGTGTCTGCATGTCAAAACCCAAGTCAATCATTAAGACTGCCGTATCACCGTCGATGATTCGCTCAAGCCTAGCTGCGTAGGTGTAGTTGACGACTGGGTTCATCAGATCGGCCTTGGTTTGGGTGGCACTGGGATGACGCTGGGATTCCAGGTGTAATTTGGGTCGTCCAGATAGTTTTGAAACACTGGAGCAGGGGCATTGACGAGCTGGGTGATTAGTTGGGCGTGCCGCTTGGAGTCCAAGTTATATCGCTCAATTGCATTTTGCCGTGCAGCTCGTTTCGCCATTTCTTCAAGCGTTGGCTTTTGTCTGCCTATCATCCAGTCAAGAAATTCTCTGCCTGTCATTTGCCGAGTCCTTTAGGAACAGTGAAGCAGTGGCCCAGAACAACTCCAACACCGAGTGCAAAGCTGAGACTGTGCTGATTGACTTCCCAGATTGCTTCAGACCATGTCACGCCGCCGCTTTGCCACTTGATCAGATCAACAATCAGCAGCACGATTGCAACTGTGATCAACACGACAAAGTTCTTGGCGGCAGCACTGAAAGTCATCAGATTGGACCGTTAGCTGTTCCGTTGGATGTTCCGTTGCCGTTGTTTACAGGCCAGAGAGGTGGCAGGGATGCGAAGAACTCGCCCACTGTAGGAACTGCCTGAGTACCAGCCTGAACAGCCTGAACCATGTTGTAAAACAAGCTCCAGATGGAGTCCCGATAGGCTAATGCTGCTTCGCCCTCGGCCTTATAGGTCGTTATGTTGCTCAGTGTCCAGCTTGTGGCTGACAGGATGGAATCGTATTGCTTTACGGACACCGCTTGATCGAGAAATGAGCCGATTCCGTTGCCGATTTCTGTGAGCCTTTGAATGAGGTATGCTTGCTGCTCTTGCGCTGTCAGATCAACGACTGTCCATGTATCACTTACGGATGTGCCATCAAACGTGAATGATTGCTGAATCCGCTGTGTGGCAGGGTTGTACGCTGGGATTGGCGATGGAATGTACGGGTAATAGCCGTATGTGGCTAAACTTGCATCGTCCAAAGCACTGAAGTTGGATACAGTCGTGAAGGACTGTGGTAGCCACTGTGGGCTGGAGATTTGACCGTTTGGACTGACTTGGCAATACTGCATGACTGCTCCTTATGACATAAACGGGGTGAAGTTTGCGGTGTAGAGGGCTTGACCCTTGTAGATGATGAGGTTCTGAATCTGTCCGTTGTAGTTGGTATTGCCGTTTGACGGTGCTGGGTCTTGTCCAATGCGTGTGACTTGACTGCCTTGAAAGTTGCTGGAATTCGTTAAGGTATTTGTCAATGTCCCATTCAAAAACACCCTTAGACTTGTTCCAGAACGTGAAACTGCAATGTGCGTCCAAGTGCTGGTGGAGATAACAGATGATGCGACTAGCCCAGCAACACCGTATTGTCCAATATTTAATGCACCCGTACTTGCAAAGTAAATACAAAAGCTATTTGTTGCAGCACCAAGAAGGAATGAAGTCCCCGAAAACGAAGTTGGTTTGATCCAGCATTCTACCGTGAAATCGCTAGTCCCAAATGCCAAAGAAGTGTTGTCCGCCAGATTAATCCACTGAGACGCATTAAACCCTACCGCACCAAGATTATTTCTGGCATTTGCGGGGGCAACCCAGGTGGGCCTGTTTCCGCTGGTGGCTTGCGTTGCATTTCGGCCATTGCCTGACTTATCCGACCACTGGTAGACAAGATCGCCGCTCTTGGTAACCGCACTGCTACCAGCATCTGTGTAAAGCGTTGAACTGTCATCACCAGCAAGCCATAACGCAGCACCTGTGACAGGCAGCGAAGTGTACGGGTTGTAAATGTCTGGTAGTGCTGCTGTGGGAGGCGTGAACGTGGAGACGTAGCGAGCGAATCGGGTGATTCTGAGGTCGTCGATGTAGCCATTTAGATAAGCAAACGGAGTTGCTGCATAACGACCAACATTTATAAATGATGAAGATATAGGCGAGAACGTGTTGCTTCCAACTGCCGATCCATTAATATATCCCGTTGTAGTTGTTCCGTTTCGCACGACTGTAATATGGTTCCACTGATTAGCCGTGAAAGAACCTCCTGTAAATGCGGCTTGCCCTGTTACCCCGTTATCAACCACCATCCGACCCGAGGTGTTGCACCAAATATTGATCCCTGCCGACGATCCACTATTGCAAGACAAGATCGTTTGTTGCACCGTGACCGTGGATGGATACCACCAGCATTCGACAGTCCACGATCCAGTGATATCAGGGCTACTGGCTGACAGGTAATCTCCCGTCCCATCAAAATAAGCACTTGCCCCACCATACTTGCTTTGAGTCGTGCTGATTTGAGCATTTCCTGCCGCAGTCACTGCCAGTGCATTTGGCCCAGAATCCACAAAGTTCGTTGATGCGTTCGTGCCATCCATGTGCAGCAGGAGGGATGTGTAATTGTAGTAAGGGTCGGCCACCGTGGAGGATGCGGTTGTTGGCAATGCTGCTGTGGGAGGCGTGAAATTGGAGACGTAGCGAGCGAATTGGGAAATTCTGAGGTCGTCGATATAAGCATTTACACGGGAAAGAGCGTTGTCATTTGACGCTGAACACACCGTGAACTCTGTGGTTGAAGAGAACGTGTAACTAATCGTAGTGGTTGCGACTTGAGTTCCATTGATAAACACCCTAAGAGTTGACCCGCTTCTGCAAGCTGCAATGTGATACCACTGCGAAAGGTTTAAAGCTGTTCCGGTTGAGAGGATGTTTACGCCGTCATTCCAAAGAAACGACAAGACTCTTGAGGTGTTGATCTGTAAAATCCAAGACGCACTAATTCCGTAAACATGTTTTCCCATAATGTGAGCGTTGGCACTAGATGGAGACGCATTCAAATATATCCAGCATTCCGCTGTAAAATCTCCTGTCCCAAAATCAATTGCGGTAGAGCTTAATCCCAGTCTTGCACCGCTGCCGTCAAAATAGCCTGATGCTCCACCATACTTACTCTGGGTCGTGCTGACTGCCGCTGTTCCATACCTCGTTAGCGTGAAAGCATTTGGCCCAGAATCAGTAAATGTGGTCGATCCATTCGTTCCATCCATACTGAGCATGAGCGAAACGGCTGAATAGTAAGGGTCGCCTGTTGTCGAATACTTCTTGGCGTTCCGAATGATATTGGCTAGCATCAGAAGTTTTGACCTCCTGTAAAACCCTGCCAGCTTGTCCCGCCATCGTTAGAATAAAACGCAAACACATCCTTCTTGCCGCTGGTGCTGGTCAGAGTTGGAGCAGTCCCGCCAGACCATTTGATGGCCGCTCCCCAAGTCACTGCCCGAGCTGTGCCGTCTGCTGTAAATTCCAGCGTAAAACTTGCTGCGGAGCTTGCTGGGGTGTTGCTGATGGTCAGGGTTGTGATGGCGGCATTTAAACTCACGGCGAAGAAGTTGCTACCAGATAGATCCAGAGTAAGCGTGCCAGCAGAAATCGTTGGTGCTGTACTTGTCTCTCTGTATGCCTGTAACTTTGGCTGAGTGATCAGGTTGCCACCGAGGTTTTGCGTGCCTGTGAAAGTGTTTGTGGTGAGCTTAACATCAGAGATCAGGAATCCGTTTGCATCCAGACCAACACCCGTCCCAATCCTAACGCCCCCTAAAACAGATACCGATGCTGCTGGAAGAGTATAAGAATAGCTTGAACTGATTACCCCGCTTGAAATTGTGATGGATGTGCCATCAACCTTGACTCCACCCAAAACCGCTGTGGTTGCAGTAGGCAGAGTATAAGAAGATGCGGAAGCACTGATAACACCGCTGGCAATCGTAATCGTTGTTCCATCGACTTTAACCCCGCCCAGAACCGATGTGGTCGCTGTAGGAAGGCTGTATGCCGATGGTGTTCCGCTGATGTCGCTGTAAGCTGTGACTGCTGCATAAGACAGGGATGTCCAGGACGTTCCGGCAGCATTTCCAATCTTAAATTTACCCGTGTCCGTCTCGAACCCCAGTTCACCTGGCGAAAGTGTTGGGTTGGCTGATGTCCAGTTTGAAGCGGTATCACGCCTGAGTTGTATCTTGCTCATCCTGTTGCAGTGCCTCCATCAAACGTGTTGTCGCTGGTAGATGCCGACCCGCCATCAAAGATTCCACCGCTGCTGCCAATCCCGGCATAACGTGCGTCTGCATAGGATCTGGTTAAAATCGAGTAGTCTGTCATATTTGGGGTGCGAAGCGATGTCCGATTGGCGTTTTGAAATACCAGTTCTGCCGATTCACCAAGACTCAAGGTAGTTTTGTAATCATATGCGTGGTCGAACGCCAAATCTGGGTCGGCACTAGCCCAATCGTTGGTTGCAGTCAGATAAATCTGGCCGGGCCGACCAATATATGTGCCGTTGGAAAACCGCGTGACTTGCACAACTGGATAAAGGTCAAATTCTGTTACCTTACCACCAGAAACTCTATCCGCAGAACTACTTGGATTATAACTTCCAGTTGTCCCTACCGCATATCGGGCGTGGATACCTGCGCTGATCGCATGAGGGTCGTATGTTTGCGTAATTCCGCTAGGCCGAGCCGTGGCATTTAAATCAAACGTAGCCGTGGTAAGGGTGTTGGCGTTGACCTTAGTAGAAGACTCTAGATACACCTCGCCATACTGCCCAACCAGTAAACGCCCCGTTTTGGACGAGTTAGCAGAGCCTGTATCGTTGGCATTAAATCCAATAGATTTATACTGGAGGACTGTAGAACCGGATGACGAATACAAACTGCCGTCAAATATAGTCTTTGTGACCGTGCCTGATGTGTTGCTTGTTAGTAGCCCTCTGGAATAGCCCTGAATGGGGCCGCTACCCGATGTTATGGAACTGTATTTTGGGAACTGAGATAATGTCCCTGCGGTCGTCTGCGTGTCTTTCCAGACCTGAATATAATTGGCATCCGCAGAAGTAGCCAAGAGCAACCCGTCTGTCAGCCCAACGACTGTGCCATCATCTTTTTTCGTAAACGCTTTGCCATCAGCCGTATTAACAGCCAATTCGCCAGCCGACAAACTGGCAGCAGATGGGATTGCACCTGATGTGGCAGATCGTTTGAGCTGGATAATCTGAGCCATCAGAACGTACCCCCATCAATTGTCGTTGATGTGCCAAGGATATCCGTTCCAATCGCCAACCCTAAATTTGTTCGAGCCGCCGATGCCGTTGTAGCACCAGTGCCACCATAAGCCACGCCAACCGCTGTTCCTTGCCAAGTGCCAGTTGCAATCGTCCCCACAGAGGTCAGGCTTGATCCCGTGATACCACTGCCCAGCGTGCTAGAGGTCAGCACCGAAACACCATTAATGCGGTATTCTTTACCTGTTGCAATCGAGACATGCTCAGAGATCGTCCAAGCACCTGTGGCCGAAAACCAGTTGATCGTCTTGTCAGTTGCACCCTTTAAAGTAATCCCACCACCATCCGCTGTCGTGTCCGTAGGCGTTGCAACTGCACCCAGCTCAATATTCTTATCGTCCACGTTCATCGTCGTGGAATTGATGGTGACCGTTGTGCCGTTGACCGTGAGGTTGCCCGTGATCGTCGTATCGCCAGAAACGGCAAGCGTACCTGTGATCGAGGGATTTGTATTCGTCAGTGGCGTATAGGTCAGTGCCGTGGTCACATCCGACGATGTGAGCGTCACATTGCCTGTACGGGTATTAAACGTGTTGACCACATTTGTCAGATTGGATAATTTGCTGGTCACAAACGCCGTCGTTGCAACTTTGGTGCTGTTATCCGATCCAGTCTGGGTTACGGCAATCAGATTGCCTGAGAACGTCTTGTCACCAGTGACCGTTTGCGTGGAGCTAAGGGTTAAAAATGCCCCAGGCCCAGCAATAGCCAATATCGACGAGGCTGACCCTGCCGTGTCGCCAAAGCCGTAATAAAGGGTACTATCGACTTCGTTGAACGCAAGTTCTGCATTCAGCAAGCCTGATGGCGCACCAGTTGCACCGGATGTTCTTCTTTTGATGCGGATTGGATTTGCCATCAGAAATTTCCTCCGTCAGTGACAACTGACTGCTTGATGTTCGCCCATTTGCTGATTGATTGGTTGTAGGAGAGTAGATCGCCTTGCGTGAGGCTGGATAGCTGGACATCGCCAAGGTTGTACAAGTACGATCCCGGTAATCCCGGTTCGCCTGTTGCCCCTTGCGGGCCTGCTGCGCCCGTATCTCCCTTGGCACCTTTCTCAGCAACGCATACCGAAACTCGATACGTATCCTGGACGGAGGCTTGCACGCCCACCTGATTTGCAGGAGAGACAACAACATTCACAGGAGGTTCGAGCCGAACCCTGACTTGGATTGGATCAGCCACGGGGGATCACCAGGAAATTGCCAGCGAGACGGGTTTTCGTGATATCACCATCCGTGAACGTCATCCACCACTTGTAACTTCCTGCTCCAGCCGCAGTTGTCTGGCTATCCGACCATGTGACCGTAACCTTCCCCGTGGTGGAGTTGGCCGAAGTCGTTGCGTTGTAGGTCAGGTTGGAGGTCTTAAACGCTGCCGCAAATGTCATGTTGGCTATGCTGATCGTGCTGGAGCAGTCTGTTGCGGGAGCAACCGTGACCACCATCTGCACATCGTCTCCGGCGACTGCCGAAATATTGAGCGTTGCTGGGAGTTGGATGAAATCTGCCACCTTAGGAGACCTCCTCGATGTCTGTCCAACCCTCGCGTGATTCGTATTCTTCCAGTTCTGCCATCAGGCTCACATAAGACTGGACCAACGCCTTGTTCATCCCTGATCGACTGGGGCTAAGGGAATCGCTGTTGCGTTCGCCCTCGATCTTGGACCGTTCACCTGTGCTGGCAGGAACCTTTACTGACCCGATGTTGTCGCCTTCAGAAACCGTTGTTTTAGCTGGATCAGCCTGGGGTATAATCTCGTTGCGAATTTCATCCCTAGCGATACCAAGCGAGTCAGCGTCTGGTGAATCAGATTTGCCGTAGCCAACGATATCGCGAGACTCATTAATAGTGATAACTCCACCACCAAGCAGACGTATCGCACGATTGGCAGCAATCTGTTCACGGTCATCAAGCTCCTCGACAGGCGAGTAATCAAACGTGAACTTGATCCGACCGGACCTTACGTCATCAGGATCTTCAAAGTCGATCAACAGCTGGTGCGTCATCTCGTCCGCAAAAACCTTCTGGAGCGGAATCAATCCGTGGACGTATGCTGCCCTGATGGCATCTGCGTAGGTTCCGTATGCACCCGTGTTGTCCGTATTCAGCCCCAGAACCGAAGTGTTCAGCCCCATTGCCGCAAGGACCGTAGCCTGTGCCGACTTGGGAATCTCTACCAGACCGATCTCTTCCGGCGTGAACCCCATCTTGTGCAGTTCGTAAGCACCCGTCAAAACTGTTGGGTCTCCACGCTGGTCGCCTGTGAGGGCATCCTTGAGCCGGGATTTGATTGCCTTGGCATCGTCCTCTGAGACCGTGAAATCACCCTTGGGGGTGGCAATCAGCCCAGGAACCGCAAAATTGCGAAGCAGAGAGGCCGTGTAGGTGGATGCCTCGTTCAAAACTGCGATCTCACGCACATGGGCGATCAGAGGACTCCAGCCGACCCGATCCTGATCCATGTCGATATAACGCCGGATGTGAATCACTCTGTCCGCAGGAACGTCCAGCATTTTCCCGTTGATGTTGTATCGCCAGGCTGTGAGGTAATCTGATCCGTCCGTTGGAAAGAGGGGCGAAACCTTGTCAGCCCTCCAGATCTTGAGTTCCACTGGCTCGCCCAGGCGATTTTTGATCTTCTCGATCCAGACATTTCCGTAACAGCTTGCGTCCCTGACATATGCACCGACGAACGCTGCTTCACCCACGTAAGGGTGGGGACGGCGTAACAATGTCAAAGCGGGGTGGTTATGAATCGGATCTTCGATTCCTTCGTCATCCACTCGCACCACTTGTAAATTTGGGACGGACCAGTTTCTGGCAAGCCAGTCGATACCGGATGCTACCGTGGAGTTCTTCCATAAACCCTGGATAAGCATTTCCGTGTAATCGTACGTTGTTCCTGGTAGCCAAACGCTATACGGGCGATATCCACCACCCAGCCCACCCCAGCCGGAGTAGGGCGTTTTGCCGCGAAACAGCGATTTGAACGATCCGTATAATCCCATATACATATCATAACATAAGTAAACAAGCATAACAAGATGGGAGTGGGGGGGAGGCTACTGATCGCTGATATTCGACCAATGCTTCCCTTTAGCGATATTTAGTATGTGAGATCTGCTTGATCGCGGAAGGCCGAATTTCCTTGCTATCTTGACGCAGTCTTCGCCATTTCTCCAGAGGCTTCTTATCTCTTGTATGTCGTTCTTTGCGAATCGGTTGCACCTCTTGTTTTGCGATTGTTCCTCTCGTGTAGCCCATCGACAATTTTCAGGCGTGTAATGCCCGTTTACGTCAATACGATCTATTGTCAGTTCGCTGGAGTACCCAGTTTGCAAAGCCCAGTCGCGAAAACATTCGTACTTCTGCCATTGCCCACATACAGTGATTCCGCGATCACCATAGTTCTTGGATGAGTAGTGACCCGGTTTGCACCTTTGTTTCATGCCAGACCATATAGCATAAAGCCTCTCGCCTGATCTGCCGTCTCCTGGTCGTCCACGACTTAGACATCCACATGACTTTGTGAAACCATGCCGAACGTTTCCTGGTGTTGATTCAAACTCTGTGCCGCAATAGCCGCATTCATACAGATTCTTCTTGCCGCCGCCGGGAGTCTGCGATGTGAACGTCTTGATTAGCTTCGGAGCGTTTTGCGTATTCTCGATCAGGTCAGGCTTTGGGGGTCGGCCCAGTCTGCAACTTGACACTTTGCGTTTCGTTGTAGGTTTCGGGCCACGCTTAAGGCATCCGCATGACTTGGTGATTCCGTGCCTGATGTTTCCAGGCGTACATTCAAATTCTGACCCGCAAAGCCCACATTGATACAGGTTGATCTTAATGCCCGATGAGTAGGATCTTACGGCTTCTCTAACAAGAATCGGTTCCATGAGACCTCCTTTGGATAAACCCCATTTTATCATGTACACGCAAAAAAAGTCTTTTTTATTTTAAAAAATTCTGAGGGTTGTCTTTAGTACGTGCATTGCCGACACGCCTGGGCGGCGGCCCCGAAAAAAATCGCGAAATTGTGTCACATAAACCAAGTGTCCATGTCATGTGAGAAGCCAGACCGGTGGGTCTGGCTCGTAGCTGCTACCTGGAATGTGAGAAGCCAGACCGGTGGGTCTGGCTCGTAGCTGCTACCTGGAATGTGAGAAGCCAGACCGGTGGGTCTGGCTCGTAGTCTTATTCTCGTTTTGATTGGTTCAACCACCATATCATGATCATAACCACTAGATCGGCTAGGATAATCAATATTTCGGCAATGATGATAATCAATGTAGTTGGTATCCTATGCGACCTACGTTCCAGCATGATCGGCAATTATTGCCAGAACATGTATGATCGTCGGTAGTTGTTGCTGGGCATGCCTGGCAGCCATCTGGCAAGATCGAAAGCTCAGAAAATACCATAGTGGAATTCTGGCGTTTTGAAAGTGCATCAATCATGTGAGTCGAATACCTGACAATCAAGTTTTCGGGGATATCATGCTCTCCTGCCTGGTTGATAATTGACAATTCCCGACTAGGCAGCCAAAACTTGACATTTTCGGCAAAATGAGCTATTAAGCAAATTGCTTCAAATTGTTGGTAGTCAATCAAATCACCACTATCGAACCATCGGAAGTATAGTTGTGTTTTAGACCTGAATGAATGGAATTGAAAGAACGAAGTAAAGGCTTTACGCCATATTGTGGGCGACATTTTATACATTAACCATCGACGCAATAGAGCGATTTTGACGTTTGGTCGATTGTAGTTTTTGCCCATGGCATAACAACCTGAACAAGTGGAATTCTCTATTTGACGTAGTCTAGATCCGACATTACAAAGCTGGGCAGGGGTTGACCAACTATACCATGGCATCTTTGACGGTTCTGACAATCCACCTAACCATTGTTCTGTAAAGTAGGTGATATCTTTCACGGTTTTAACATCGGTAGATGTTTTCACGGCTTCAAACGCATCAACGTAATGTGCGTGGTCTTTGTGTAGTATCATCTCTCTATAGTTGTGGTCATAGATTACCTGATCAGGCCGATCTGCGTAGGCAATTGCCAGATTATTGATTAGGTCATATTGCGGATTGTTCAAAGCTGATGCGATTTTGGTCTTCATGATCGGTGTCCTATTCTGAATTGACATACTTAGCGGAGACATTCTCCGCATACATGGATTATCGGTAGGTCCACATAAATTTTCAAGCAATTTCGACCGGATCAGCCTGGAACGTAAGTCTCTGGCCTGGTTGGTCTTTGGGGCGATTTCTGGGGGCTGGCTGGCCCCTGGAGGGGGCTGGATGGGCGAGCGTGTATCTGTGCGTGTTTTGGTATGTGTCACTGTGTCATTGTGTGGGTAACAGCGTATCTAGATCTGTGTCAGTGTATGACCTCTTGCCTACTTAGCAGGGGTGCGTGTTAGTGTAAGTGTCAGTGTGTGAGCATGTTACGATTTTGGATCTGGCAGAATGGCAGAGAAGTGGCAGAAAATGTCAACGAACTGGGCAAATATTAAACAAATTGCGAGAGAGCCAAAGTCAATAACATTGTGAAATAAAGAACGAAGTGGGGCTGGAAGGATGGGAGGTGGATGGCAGGGTGATGGGCGAGAGCCTGAAGCGAAGGTGCTGGGCTGGCTCGATTAGGCTTAATTAAGCGTGATTAGGCTCAAAGCGAGCTTTTTTAAGAATCGTGGCAGTGTGTGCATTCGCAAAATCTCTCACATCCCTGCCCAAATCATCACCAGTTTACTCATATATAACTAATCAGTTATATTCAATGTGCTTAGGCGCATCTCTGCGCCGTGTAACGTGTTGTGTAAAAAACGAAGAAGCCCAGCAGGTTGCTGGGCTTGAAATCGTGCTTGGATTGTGGCGAGCGGTATCAGATCAAGTAAAGTGGATTGGGTGCAAACTCTGGCCCCTCTCCCCACCCTGCAAGTTTTTGGACCTGCTCGAGTTCATCCTCATGGATCATAACGCTCTCGGTTGTCAGAGTGTCGCCAAAGCGTTCAGCTATCTCGGGATGATCTTCGCGTAATTCAGCCCAAAATTCGTCTGCGGAATATTCAAAATCGACCGACACTCGAAACCATGTCTCCCCGTCATGGTCAATGTAGATCAATTTCCAGTCTTGAGTGGTATCATCCAGCTTCAGGAAAACACCTTCCCACTCGCCCCAACTGCTGTCACTGCCCGACTCGAAGGCTCCGCGACCGTTAGGCCAGCGGCACATCGTACCAGTCCAAGATTGACCAGATTCATTTTCGCCTCTAACGTCCCAAATCTCGCAACCAATCTCTAACTCTGCGAGTTGATCGGGGGCGAAGCTCATGTTTTTTGCCGTCTCGAGGTCTGCTGCTGTTTCGATCTTCATCTGTCTCTCCCTATCCCGTAGATTGTAAATAGATCTGCGTATCCAGCCTGGTTATTGATTACTAGATCATTATTAGCCTGGCGGGTCGCCAGAAGTTGACCGTAATCGCTTGCATTTTCGTAAGATGACTGATCATCATCTGCTTCAAACAGGCCTTCTGACTGGCGAGGAAAATCAAACCATGCGTGCATCCTCACAAGTGTATCGGCGTGAAAATCCTGTAAGAGTTCGGGCGTGCAAGTATCTACACTGACCACTTCTGGGCCTCGAGGCGGGTGCGAAAGTTGTGGGCTGATCCACAAAATATAAAGCTGGCCGTTGTTTTTACGAAGTTCAATTGAACCGTTCATCGTCTCATCCTTCCGTTTGAGTGGTTTACCGGATTTGGTTAATAGCCTTCACGCAGGACTGCATGCTGATTAATGTAGGTGTAAACCTTATCGTGCAGCATAGCCGAATAAGTGACCCAAGCTGGCGTTGAGAGGGTCTTTGCGACAAGATCAATCACTATGGCGGCGTCAGAAGTAATGTCGGGGACCAGCAGCACAGCGCGGTTTTTGTCGTATTTGGCTTTGGACCCGTCAGCGTGCGTGACATATAGGTCTTTAGTGCCGTAGTACTTACCATCGTACTTGACATCTGTCACCGTTGGTTGCGAGTAGAGCAGACGGGAAATCTCTCTGGCCCAAAGGGGGAGTTTACTAGTGTTTCCGACTTTCTTTACGCTTTGCATCGGCTATTCCTTCTTATTGTTTGTGTTATCAATCTGATTCAATATAACCACTGACCTGGCAACAAGCCAGACCATTACTCTACTTTCACCAACATATATGTTGGAACAACCTCGGTATTCGGGAAGTTGGTATGCATCCAGCCTTTAGCCCTAATTCCGACTCGACCTTTCTCGGGCTGGTCATAGCACTCGTAGACTTTTTCCAATTCTTCTGGTCGGCAGTACTCAGGCTTGATCGTCACAAGATCGCCTTTCTTTAGATCGCTCATCTGGTCACCTCGTCTGCAATCAGGTCAATCAGTCCATTGAACCAAGCGTCCTCAACTCGCATCACCACTGGTCGCAGATAGTGTGGCTTGCACAGTCTGCAAATTGTATCCCATCTGCCTCCAGATTCGGGCGAATTGTAAAGCTCGGCACAGGTGAGGCATATAGACGCATCATCGTCCACTAGCGTGGAGTAATGGCTGACAGATATTTCGACTCGGTCTTTAATTGGATTGACTCTACATATTTGGCTCATGATCCTTCCCCTTTACTTAGAGTCGCAATAAGATTGGAAACCTTGGCCCGTTTTGAGATACCTGGTCGCAGCTACAGACGTTTCCAGACTCCATCCAAGCTCGTTGTGCAGATAATCGCAGATCGCAACTGCGGATCGTCTCTTGGCAAGATCTCTTGCCTGAGCCTTCTGACCGTTGATCAAGCTCTCTGCCATGTATTCAAACGCTTCTGATCGCTTCATGATTCGTTTTCCGTTACTTGGTTTTGGATTTCGCCGAGGACATTTCCCCGACACCCAAAATATATCGACCGGATGAGCCAGAGTCAAAAAGATTTCTCAAAAAATGTCAACGACTGTGAACCTGGCTTAACATCTTGTTTCATAGGGTTTGACGCTGGTTTGGGCCTGGATTCCAGCCTGAATATGGGTAAGCGTGTACATACGCCTATAGGCGTGCGCGGGGCAGTGTATCCATGTGAGGCAGTGTATCTGCATAAGGCAGTGTATGACACTGTATGGCTGTGGATCACTGTATCTGTAAATATCACTGTATGACACTGTATGACACTGTATCTGTATAAGGCACTGTATCTGTAAATATCACTGTATGGCACTGTATCCGAATAAGGCAGTGTATAGGTGTAGAGTGGTGTAGGACAGTGTATCAGGAGTCAGTTTACACCAGTATATAAGGGAAGCCATCTAGTGAACAAATTTATACTTTACGTTTTACGACTGTAGTAGTTTGAGTACAGAAGACGACCTTTTCCCCTACACTACACCTGACTCACATCTTGTTTCCTTTTAGGCCTTGTATGAGAATCCTCATATCACCTATCAGAAACCTGTGAATCCTGATTCACCTCAACCTTAGACATCATTTCCCACTTAAGGGAACATTCCATCTGGCTGAAAGAATCTGGGTAGTGGGCGAATACTAGGTCTGGTCAGCTTACCGATTAGACTCGTTTTAGTGTAGGGACCAAGTTGTCAGGTAAAGACAGAGCCTGGATTTGAGTGAGTCTACCCGTCAAGCCGAATGGCGATCCTCAGTTACCACTGTCCAGTGCTGACTATTCAGCGAGAGTTCGTCAAACTCTTTCCCCCTGGACACTCATCTATCACTCACTGACCCTTGCCGGAGGATCTGACCAACTTCCCAGAACTGGGTATGTATGGCAAGGAAACCTGTACTACGATATTGATCGCGTTTTTAGGCTGTCAGCGTTTTCTTGTCAAAGAGTTGAGAGATATACGACGGATGCGATCCAGTTCGCGTATAGGCGGGTGATTGACTCACCACTTATCTTGCCTCCGTCACCCAGTTTAACCGTCGGTTCATGCTGGGTAGTAGATTCAGCTCTCGCTGATGAGGGGGTTCTCGTATTCAGCACAAGGCTTAGTCCGCTCTGTTTCAACCCTGGTCTCACCATCAATTGTACATCAACACAATATCGATGTCAACGACCTACCAATCAGACTTACAAAAACGTATAAACGCCATATATCCTACCCTCCTATTAAACTATAAGCCCTTATATTATAACAGATTGGCGAGTTTTTAAAAATTATGTACATAAATTTTAGTAGGATATCTAGTCGCGTATTGACATTCGTATGTCGATAGACTAACATTCCTCCAAGGCTGGAACATGTAAGAAACGTCACACAGGGAGGATCGATGGCGAACTCGCTCAAGTACTCAACAGAATTTAACTCAGTTCAACTGGCAGTTATGAAGGGCATCCTGACAAAGAATGGATGGGAGACAGAGGATACGGTTGTCAACGGCATTGAACTCTATGCATTTGGTCATGGATACGCCATCGCTGACTGGAAAAAGATCTGGTCCGAAAGGGCTTTCCCTGAAGACTTCCCTTATATACCGATCCTCATGGCCCCTCACCATAAACTGCTGGGCAAAATCCAGCACGACATTAACCATAATCCAGACCGCAAACGCCACATGGAGAAGATGCACAGAAAGGCTTACGAGACTTACGTTGAGTCTTACCAAACAGATTGGGAGTCTCAAGACTTGCTCTCTAAATACAAAAAACTAATGAAAGAGGCTCAGGTATGAGATTCAACACAAAGATTCAGTTCACAACAGATCTCAGCGAGCCAGAGAGAGAGTATGTCAACGACTGCCTGATCTCACGTATGTATGAGTATTTCTCCCAGGAATTCAACACAGTGGCTCAAGTGGCAACAAAGTTTTGCCTGGATGGCAAAGGGGTCTGCCTGTTTGCTACCAGCTACAGAAACGAGATGGACGAGGTCATGATCATTGGCGTTGAGACAAAGGATTTAGCCACAGCCAAGTACCTTCAAGACGAGTTCCATGAATCCATGCGTGAGTTTGCTGAAGAAGATTCCGAATTTTCATCCTCCTGGGTCAACCCAGAACTTAACTGAGAGAGAGAGATATGAAGTACTATCCGATCATTAAATGCGAATTCTGCGGAGCAACGAAGACTCCGAAAGACAATTCCAGGATGAATTTCTTAGGCAGTGTCTTCGTTGAGGTAGAGTGCGAGCCTTGCAATAAAAAGAATGAGACGAAAAAGGATGTGCAATCATGATCAAGGCCACGACATATACGCCTGTTTGCGATAGAACAAAAGAAGAAGAGAACTCCACAGGCTACATCGACAAACGCACATTAAAGAATGCCTGGTGGATACTGAAAGATCGTCGCGACTGGCTTGTACACGGTGAACCACCCACAGGCTGGACAGATAAAATTGGCATGGCAAAAGAGGTGCAAAGAATCATGGATTTGATCGAGGTGCATTTTAAATCTAATGATCCCCCGAGGGAGCATTTCAAATGAACGCTGACGAAAAATGCCCTGACTGCGAAGAGGTTTGGGCTGTGTGCGAATGCGATGCTTACTGCGAAGAGTGTGGTAAACACGAAGAAAAATGCCTGTGCGTACCTGAGCCAAACTTCGATGACGAATGGGAGATCGAGACTGATGACGACGATTAAAGATCAAACGCTGCATTCCCTGATCGGCATCCAGCCGAAGCACCTGAGGCTTATCCAACTGCACCTGAACCAGTATTTCCGGTTGCTAAGTGAGCAGATGCAAGAAGGAGACGATTTCACAAAAACAACAATCTCGGAACTACGATATCTGGATGTATTGATTTCTAGCATATTCGGGGACGATTTCGACCTACCCAAGGGAAAACCCAGTGCTTGAAGCTGACCTGATCACCATCAACTCTTTGACAGTAAACGGAATCACCATTGAGTTGGTCAAAGAGATAGATTGCCCCTTGGGCCTGCCATACATCCTTCGCACAACGCCGAGAATCATGACAGGTGAAGACCCGTGCTTTTTCGGCGATTACTGGAAAGCTCAAATACATTTCAAACGAATGGTGAATCGCGTGTTACCCATGATTGAGAGGAATTGAAGATGGACAAGAGCAGAAAAATTGTATTTCACATGGCTCGTAGAGCGATCTGGGCTAAAAGAGAGTTGCGAAAATTTGACAAGTCGGGGTTTTCAAGTCCGCATATGCGATTTGCAATCCACCTGGCATCTAACGAAGCCCAAAACTGCTACCGAGTCGCCAAGATGGTTCTTAATGATGTGGAGTTTGACTAATGCAAGCACCTTTACGACTTGGAGATACTGTCCATCTGATAGGCAGCAATATTTTGGGCAAAGTCTACGGTATTGAAAGTCATGCGGATCTTCAAGGAAGGTTTTGGGTAGTCGTTACAGTCGAAGATTCGCTAGGGCATAGAACGGCATTTAGCGGACTATTCAGTGACAACTTGATCAAGGTAGAGGGTTTAAATGGTTGATTCGATCCTGGAATGGGCTTCACTAATATCCGCAATCGTTGGTTGCATGGTGACGTTGCTACTGATCGTGCTAATAGACCTCGAATATGAAACGGAAGGTGATGAAGATGAGTGATAGCGACATGGCATCAAAGCTGATAGCAGTGATTGTTGAACAACGCAACCAAATCGTTGAGCTTGAGTCCCAGATCTCCAGGATAGACAAGGCCAATACAGATCTTCTGGGCCAATACGTTGAGGCTGCGGAGCGAGCCAGGGAACTGGAGATCGAACTCAACGCAAAACCTGATCCACCAGAACCGGAGGATGAAGTAAAAACAGTTCGATGCCCAGATTGCGGAAATATCATTGAGATCGCCGCTAACAACGCAACAGCCGATGCTTATCTGGGCGACTTCAGGGTGTTGAAAACAGCTATAAGTATAGTCTTGTATGCGAAGAGGCAGCATTCAGCAGAATGGGAATTGGATCTATGCAGGAAGACAGTACTGTCGATCAGGACTTTCACCGAGGAAATTAGAAGATGGAACGGTCTTAGTACGCTTGAGCCATACAGATGGAGCAGCCTGGGATCTGGAGTCAATCACCTCATCGATAAGGAGTGGAAAAAATGAGCTTGGAGTTACTAACACCAGAAGTCGTCGATGGTTGGAAACGTGTTGCAACTGCGCAGCTGGAAAACTATCGGGAACGAATCGTTATTCCCACAACTCTATTACTCGCCATGATTAACAAGATTCAGGCTAACGAGGTTAAAAATGAACATGGTTGAACGGACAATCGTCTACGGTATTCCGGCTGATTTCTACACAGTCGAAGAGACCAGGCTGTTGATGGATGATATCATCGGTCGAAAAAAACTTGATCAGGATAAGTGGGCCGAGATCATCAGGGATGCTCGCTCGAGAATGGCCGAAAAAGAAAAAACAGATCTCCCCTTGCGCCCTGATCAATCATGAGATAGAATTCATCCGTCCCTTACCACCTACTCGAAAGGATAGAGAAATGTCATACGAAGATGAGATCGAAGAAACAGAAGAGTCGGAAAACGGATTCAATGCCCCTCGCTTCGATGAGGCTGAGGCAGAAGAGTACATGACAATCTTGATCGACTCTGTGTTTACGCCCGAAAGCCTGAGGAAACTGGGCTTTTTAGCCTTGGAAGACCTGAGGGAGCAGTACAAAAAGGCGGGTGAATGGCCCAACTGCGAGCTAAGACAGGGAGAGGACTTTGGAAAAAGATTGCTCAATCAAATCGCCTGGAAGATGAACATCTGACTTGCTAAATCCTGATTCTGCGTGTACAATATTTGCTCAGTCCTGGTCACGGACGATCAGAATCCATCAGCCCCTTGAGCTTGTTGCTTGAGGGGTTCCTTTTTTAATATGGCACATCGATTTCACGCACAGAATAGGGGTAACAGCCTCTCGGAGGTAATCTCCTGACAAAGTTACCCACATTGACCTGTTCGTCGTCCGTAGGTGGCTTTACAGGCTCGCTATTGGCAATTCCTGCCATCTTGTTCCTTCGCATAATCTCAGCAGCAAAAGCTCTAGCCCCAGGCATCCCTAGCGACTTTTTAATTTTTGCTTTCCGGCATTCCTTGCAGACAACAGCAGAGTTTCCCGCCAAAGCCTCCTTGTCATTATTGACAATAGAGACAGTGACGGTTAAGTCGTTGGTCCCACAGTAGATGCAGGAGCGTCTATCACGCCCCACAATTGTTATCCAGTTTGTCACGTCCAGCCTTTCTGGTAGATGCGGTAAATATGTCAATAGAAAGCATATCTTGGACGCAGAATATCATAATACATGTCAAACAGCAATCACTCTTCTCATATTACCGCATAAATGCGTATATCCTAACGAGATACTATCCACGCAGTCGTCATGTACATCGGCAGGAGTCCCAGTAAACGAATCGATCTCCTCGAAGCATGCATCCGTCCAGCCACCAAGAACATAGAAAATGTTTCCAGCAGATGCCGCGCGGCTAAAAGGGACTGCCCTTGTCAGCTTGTTTGACCCAGGTGAACTCCAGGCAACACGCCTTCCGGCCAGATTCTTTAGTTGATGCTGCAACAACCGTTTGCCAGCCGAGCCAGGCTCAACCTCAATCACAATCGTTGTTTCAGGTCCATCCTCATCCGATGTTTGCGAGATCTTGGGATCAACGTCCTCAGCCGAATATTGCTGGCGAATCTGATCAAAGATGATGACCTTCTCAGTACCGGGAATCAGGCCCATTAGCGTCCCTACCGTGTAATCCGACCTTCTTCCCACAGTGGCAGCACAGTCCCAACTTCGGCACATGATGAGCCTCTCGGGAATCGGTCCTTGCCATGGTCTGATCCACGATGATTTCATCAATGCTCCATCCGTATCGCAAAACAGCCCTTCGACTTCCTGCGAGTAAAATGCCCCATCATACGCTGCCTTAAGGCTTTGCACGAAGAAGTCGGGATTGAATGTGTTGGAGTAAGATGGAGCATGGATCATCTCGGCAATCCCAGCCTGGATGGCTCGGTATTCCCACCTGTTCTTCCCGCGAGGCGTAAAAGTCGCCCATAACTTACCTGGATTCTTTCTTAAGCGACCCAGCAGAACCTTATAGGTATCCTCGTCGCAAAAGCTAGCCTCATCCATGTACACAGCCCCAGCATTAGTTCCCCGCAACCTGTCCGGCTTGTCCGCAGACCTCCAGAGAATCGTCCGGTCACCCTTAACCTTGGTCTCCATCTCCGTTTTGTTATGATTCATGATCAAGCCAGACTGACCGTAAAGCTCTTCAAACATACGAAATGTGGAGTCCTTCAGGATCGTAAAAGTCGGTGCGACGACGATGGTTAGGGTTCCCTTAGGCATATTCATAATCTCAATCACACCAGCGCGAGTCTTCCCAGCACCCACTCCACCCACGAAAAATTTCTGC